>Ga0224512_10000013_pt1 | contig 256947 bp, 256 predicted proteins | sample SF_May12_sed_USG_4_FD_169103 | JGI IMG/M metagenome (GOLD analysis project Ga0224512, IMG submission 169103) | Sediment microbial communities from San Francisco Bay, California, United States - SF_May12_sed_USGS_13 | ecosystem: Environmental > Aquatic > Marine > Sediment | place: USA...
TGCTAGCGGACGGGCCGCATTCGTTGACGGCGACGGCGACGGATGTGGGGGGGACGAGTCCGGCGTCGACACCGGCGGTGACGTTCACGGTGGATACGCAGGCGCCGGCGGCGCCGGTGATCACGGCGCCGACGAGTGGCAGCGTGACGAATGACAATACGCCGACGATCAGCGGGACGGCGCAGGCGAATGCGACGGTGGCGGTGTTTGACGGGGTGACGTCGTTGGGGACGACGGTGGCGACGGGAGGGGCGTGGGCGTTGACGCCGGCGGTGCTAGCGGACGGGCCGCATTCGTTGACGGCGACGGCGACGGATGTGGGGGGGACGAGTCCGGCGTCGACACCGGCGGTGACGTTCACGGTGGATACGCAGGCGCCGGCGGCGCCGGTGATCACGGCGCCGACCGAAGGGCAGACCGTCACGACCGCAACCCCCACGATTACCGGTACGGCGGAGGCGAACGCGTTGGTCGAGGTGTTTGACGGGGTGACGTCGTTGGGGACGACGGTGGCGACGGGAGGGGCGTGGTCGCTGACGCCGGCGGTGCTAGCGGACGGGCCGCATTCGTTGACGGCTGTGGCGACCGACGCAGCCGGTAACAGCAGCGCCGCGTCCACGACCATTAACTTCACGGTGTCTGTGTGATCCGAAGTGCGGTGGCAGTCAGGCCTTTATGGCACAATCATTTGGGGTGCTTCACCTCAGGTGTTAGATTAGAGTCATGATCTGCCCCCGCTGCTCCGTCGCGGAGATCCCCGAGGACACGCACGAGTGCCCACTGTGCGGGTTCACGCCGTCGACGAACGTGCTCGTCGAACAGGCCATCGTCGACGAGGCGCGCCAGGCGGTACAGCAGACGCTTGCCGATCGGTTCCGCATCGAGCGCGTCCACCGCCTCGGGCAGCGCTCGTTCGTCTATGTGGCCCGCGAGCTGGAGGCCGACCGCGACGTCGCGCTCAAGGTGATCCCCGTAACCCATTTGGTGGACCACGAGCTGGCCAAGCGCTTCGAGCGCCACGCCGGCATCGCGGCCTCACTCCGCCACGCCCATATCGCGCCGGTCCTCAGCTACGGCGTCGCACGGTCGTTCCTGTGGTACTCCATGGAGTTCTTCAGCGCGCGGTCCCTCGAAGAAATCTTGAGGGAAGCGGGGGCCATGGAGCTCGAGAGTTGTCTGCGGATCGCGGAACAAGTGGGGAGCGCGCTCGACTTCGCTCATCGGCGCGGAGCGGTGCACGGCAACCTCAAGCCCAGCAACATCCTCGTCGACGACCGGGGTTGGGTGCGGGTCATCGATTTCGGGATCAACGAGGTGTTTGGACGCCCACGGCCGGCCAGGGGCAGTGCCCCAGTGCTCCACCTGGCCGAGTACCTGGCGCCGGAGCAGTTCTACTCGCGCTCGGTCGGGGCGAGTGCCGACCAGTACGCGTTCGGCGTCGTCGTGTACCAGTGTCTCGCTGGGAGCGTCCCGTTCCTCGGGGACTCGTTCGAAGAGGTTGCCCGGCTCCATGCGACGGAACCGCCTCCGCGCCTCTCGGACGTTCGACGGGATCTTCCTGTGAGCGTCATGGAAGCCGTCGCACGAGCGCTCAGCAAGCTACCGGCAGGGCGGTTCCCGACGGTCCTCGACTTCACCGCGGCCCTCAGTGGGGCTCCACGGCGGACTGCGCCTCACGACACTGTGGCGCCGGCTCCGCCGCCGTCGGACACACCGGTCCTCGTCGTGGACGAACCCGCCAAACGGCTCACGCCCGCGCGGGTGACGCTCGGCAGCGTCCTGCTCGCGATCACAATCGCGGTCGCTCTGCTGCTGTGGAATCCCGAGTGGTTTGCCTGGACAGCGCCGCTCCTCGACCGGGCGCGAAGCATGGTGGCACCGGAGGCCGCACGGAACGCCACTCTGCAGGAGCCGCAGTGGGAGACGCTCGATCCGGTGTCGCAGTTCGGCAGGCCGGCGACGGTCCCGGCAGCGCCCGAAGAGACCGCCGACCCGGTGGAGCTGCCTCCGCGTGCAACGGTCCAGACTGCACCACGTGCCCAGACCGCAGCTCCGCCGCTGCAGCCCGGTCGGCTGTTCGTGAACGCGTCGCCCTGGGGGGAGCTGTATCTCGATGGCCAATTCATCGGTAACACCCCCAAGGCCAACCTCGACCTGAGCCCCGGCCGTCACACGATCCGGGTCGCGCGGGACGGATTCGAGCCGTTCGAGCGACAACTCGACGTCGCCTCGGGGCAGGTGATCCGACTGACCGATATCGTGCTCGTTCCGCGGGATCGATGATCCGGCCGCGCATCTGGCTGCTCGCTGTCTGCGGAGCCTTCCTCCTGGCGGAGCCGGCCGCCGGGCAAGGATCCGGGGAGCTCGTGCAGCGGGGTATCCAGGCCTATCGGGATCTCGAGCTTCCGACGGCCGTCGGGCTCATCCGCCGAGCGTTGGCGGCACAGGGTGACGACACACTCCCCGAACCCGCACGACTGGAGGCGCTGAGCTACCTGGGGGCGGCGGAGTTCGTGCGAGGCAGAAACGATTCGGCGGCAGCCGCCTTTCGTCGCATCGTCCAGCTGGACCCGCGATATCGCCTCGACCCTCTGGTCTTTCCACCGGAGCTAACGGCGCTCTTTGCGAGCGTGAGGCGTGACACGAAGGTGGTGGAGGCCGAGCTCCCCGCCGTAGCGACCATTGCCGCCGGATCCGGGGAGTTCGCGCCTCGGCTGTTTGCCAGCTCGTTTCACGAGGTCCGGGTGACCATCGAGCGAACCGACGGCGTGCCGGCGCGACAGGTCTACGAGGGGCTCATCTCCGACAGTCTCGAGCTGCGGTGGGACGGACTCGATGCAACCGGTGCGCCCCTGCAGAGTGGCCGCTACGTGCTGGCGATCGAATCACGACTCGCCTCGGGCCAGGTCGTGCGCATCCTGCGGGTGCCACTCGACATCGAGTCCAACCCAGCCGATACCGTGGATCATCCTCCACTACCACCGGATTCGTTGTTCCTCCCCGAACGGGTGACTCGCGGTCCGGGGCTCGAGGCTCTCGTCGGCGGATTGGTCGGTGGTGTGGGGATCGCGGTCCTCCCGCTTGTCGTGGCGCCCGATGCCGATCTGTCGGCCGGCAGGATCGCCGTGGCCGGCACCGTGGCGCTGACGGGTGTGATCGGCTTCTTCAAGCAGCGACCCGGCCGCCCCATCGCGGCGAACGTCCGAGCCAACGAACTGCTGCGGCAGGATTGGCGGGCGCGAGTCGGTGAGGTCGCGCAACTGAACGCCGGGCGGCGATCGATCGCGGAGATCGTGGTGCGTGCCGGGCCGCCCACCGTGATTGACGTGGCGCGCTGATGTGCCGTCTCCTGCAAAACGTCAGTGTGCTTGCCATGGTGGCGCACGCACTCGCGAGCCCAACCGCCGCGCAGGGATTCGGTGGTGAGGTCCGGGCTGTCGTAGGGTTTCCGACGGTGAATCGCGAGGCACTGGCGACGGTCGATCGTCTGACGGGGACCGCCTTCGGTCTCGATGCGGGAGTGCGATTCTGGCGTCTCGAGCTGACCGTACGGTATCTCCAGGGTCCCCTCGAGAGCAGCATCGATCAGACCAAATCCGATCTGGTACAAGGCACGGTGGCGCTCCAGGTGCGACCCATCGACTTCCTCACCGTCGGCATTGGCCCGCAGGCTCGAAGCTACATCTCGGAGGGCGGAACCGAGCGGTGGCTCGCGTGGGAGGGTCGGCTGGGTGTGGACACGTGGCTGCTCCGACCCGCCCTCAGGAGCGCGCTGGTGTTGTCGTACGCGCTGGGCGGCAGCGTGAATACCGGGTCGGCCTTTTCCAAGGGGGGCAGCATCGAGGGCAGGCTCGAGGCCCGAATCCCGCGCACTCCATTGTGGGCCGCCGTCGGCTACCGCGTCGAACACGGATCGTTGGGCGCGAACACCGGTACCGACACCCTCGAGGAATTCCTGCTGAGTGTGGCGGTCGGCCGCTGACGGTGAGGACGGACCCTCGCGCTAAGCCGAGACCATGCTCCGCACGACGAACCACAAGTTGGCCGGCCGCTCGGCCAGGCGCCGCATGTACCACGGGAACCACGCGCTGCCGTAGCTGACCAGCACCCGAACGGACTGCCCCTCGGCCGTGAGCCGGATCTGCTCGTTGCGCCGAATGCCATACAGCATCTGGACTTCGTATGCGTCCTTGGGAATCCCGGCACCCTCCGCGAAGTCACGAATGCGGTCGATGAGCTGCATGTCGTGCGTACCGAATCCCGCCCGCACCCCCAGGTCGCGTGCCTCCGCACTGAGCATGCGCTTGGCGAGACGCATGAAGTTCTCGTCCACGTCGCGCTTCCGCGGGAAGGCCAGATTGGGAGGCTCGCTGTACGCTCCTTTTACCAGGCGGATGGCCGGAGCGAGCGGCAGCAGCTGCTCCAAGTCTTCAGCCGTCCGGTACAGATAGGACTGGAGGCATACGCCCACGTTCGTCTGACGCGAGCGCAGATCCCGGAACAGCTCCAGCGTGGCGTCGACGTACGGTGTCGCTTCCATGTCGATCCAGAGGAAACTGCCGCTCGCGTCTGCTCGGGCAGCCAACGCCTGGAGCTGAGCGGCGCACACGTCCTTCCCCACATCCAGGCCCATTTGGCTGGGCTTGACCGAGATTTCGGTCGGGAGGCCCGGCCGCCGGATGCGCTCGTACGCGTCCAAGTAGTGGGTCGTCATGCGCTCGGCCTCGGCGCGATCGGTGATCGCCTCCCCGAGTAGGGTCACCACCGTGCTCATGCCCAACTCTCGGAGCTGTTCGGCAGTGGCGAGCGCCGCATCGAGCGTTTCGCCGGGCATGAACCGGCGTACCGCGCGTTGCACGAACTTGCGCTTCGGGACTCGTGTGCCCAGCCATTGGTTCTGCGATCCCTTGAGCAGCAACGTCCGCATGGCACCCACGACTCGTCTCCGGTCGGCAGTTGAGGTTTACGGTCCCGTACTCGGCTATTCTGGCGGATGACGTGGTTCAATGGTACGAATGGGTGACGGGTGGGGCAAAGGGCAGGAACGCGGGACCAGGCCGCCGGGTACCATGTTCATATACCGAATCGGTTGGGAGGAATCGATGAGGAAACTCGTGTCTGGTATCTCAGTTCTGTTCGTCGCGCTGTGGCTCGCGGCGCCGGCAGCCGCTCAGGTGGAGTCGAAACACCGGGGCTTCTGGATCAGTTTTGGCCTCGGGGGCGGCTGGAATGTGAGTCAGAACGTTGGTGTGGCGCAGGAGACCAAACCCGGAGGCGCCGGGTTCATCAGGCTGGGCGGTACGCTGACCCAGAGACTGCTGCTTGGCGGTGAGGCGATCGCCTGGGGAACGGAGGTCGACGGGGCCACGATCGGCCGCGGAAACGGGACCGTCACCGTCATGTTTTATCCGTCTGTGGAGACCGGGGTGTTTCTCAAGGGTGGCGTTGGCGGTTCGACGTTCACGACCAGTTTTACCTCGGGCAACACGACGACGACGACGACCGATAATGGATTCGGCGCGACCGCCGGCGTCGGGTGGGATGTGCGGCTCGGGCGGAACTTCTATCTGACGCCTACGGTCGACTTCCTGTACCAGCGGGTCACGGACGTCAGCAATGCGATCGTGCTGATCACCGTGGGCGCGACGTGGCACTGATCGACCGCTGAGGACCCGCACCGGTACCTGGAGAAAGCCGAATCCGGAAACGGTGCGGGGAGGCGCACAAGAGAACGGGCGACCGTGCCGGTCGCCCGTTTCGCGTTGGTGGATCCTAACGGCGACGGAGAGGGTGGGATTCGAACCCACGAGACCCTAACGGGCCCACCGGTTTTCGAGACCGGCTCCTTCAACCACTCGGACACCTCTCCAGAGCCCGTGCATTATAGAGGCATGGGTGCTTAGTTTCCACCCCGCACGCATGGCGCCTGCTGCGGGCCGCGACCCGCTCTGGCTGATCCGATTTGAGACACCTCATGGCCCACATTCTCATAGCCGCCGAGCTCCGCAACCTCCTCGATCCCGATCCGGTACCCGGGCACGGCGTGGAGTGGATTGCCGCATCCGAGGTTACGCCGACGGGGGACATCACGGCAGTCGTCCCGCTCCTGTCCCGCCGCTTTGGCGAGGCGGAGTTTGCCCAGCTTCCCACGCTTGCGATCGTCGCGAACTGCGCCGTGGGGTACGACAACATCGACGTCGAGGCCGCTCGGCGGCATGGGGTGATCGTCACCAACACGCCTGACGTGCTCACCGCCTCTACCGCGGATCTGACCATGCTCCTGATCCTCGCGGTGGCGCGGCGGCTCAAGGAAGGACTGGCGCTGATCGCCGACGGCACGTGGACCGGATGGCATCCGCAGCAGCTGCTCGGGCTCGAGCTCGACGGGGCGACGCTCGGCATTGTCGGGGCGGGCCACATAGGGCAGGCGGTAGGACGCCGAGCTGAGGGGTTTGGCATGCGCATCCGCTACTCGGACCGGTCGGCGCGACCGGAGTTCGAGCGCGCGACCGGCGCCCGCCGCGCGCCGCTGGAGGAGCTGCTCGCGGCGAGCGATGTGGTGACGGTGCACGTTCCGTCCTCGCCCGACACGCGGGGCATGGTGAACGGAAAGTGGTTCGCTCGCATGCGCGACGGTGCCCTGTTCGTCAACACGGCCAGGGGTGACGTGGTCGACCAGCCCGCGCTCCTCGAGGCCCTGGAGCGAGGCACGCTCGCCGGGGCAGGGTTGGACGTGTTCCCTCGCGAGCCCGACGTGCATCCGGCACTCGTCGCCCACCCCCGAGTGGTGACGCTGCCGCATCTAGGCAGCGCCACCACCGCCACTCGACGTGCGATGGCGAATTTGGCGGTGCGGAACGTCCGCGCCGTGCTCGCGGGCAAGCCGCCGGTCACGCTGGTTCCGGGCCCGCCTACCGAGTGACGCCAATGGCAAGGGCGGCGGCCGGTATCGCGCGGGGTCTCCCCGCGGGCGAGGGTGCGTTGACGCCCTCTCTCCGCCCGTCTAACTTGCCCCTCAACCATGACCCCACCCGAGCGAAAAGTCCTTCTCGACGCGAGCGGCGTCGCCAAAACGCTCGAGCGAATCTCCCGGGACATTGTCGGCTTGGCCGGAGGCACCAACAACCTCGTGCTGATCGGCATTCAGCGGCGGGGATCCGATCTCGCGCAGCGGCTTGCGCACATGATCGGTGAGAAGCGCGGACAGGATGTCCCACTGGGCGTCATGGACATCACGCTCTATCGCGACGATCTCCAGACCGTCGGGCCCCGGCCGGTCGTGGGCGAGACCCGGCTGCCGCAGGATCTCGACCACAAGTGGATCGTGATCGTCGATGACGTCCTCTACACCGGGCGGACCATCCGAGCGGCGCTCGACCAGCTGGCCGATTTCGGCAGGCCGGCTCGCATCGGCCTCGCGGTGCTGGTGGATCGCGGTGGGCGCGAACTCCCCATCCAGGCCGACGTGGTGGGTCTGGCCGTGAAGGCCACACCCGCCGACCGCGTGGACGTCCTGGTTCAGGAACAGGACGGCCGTGACGCCGTCGAGCTGGTGCGGGGGGGGGAGTCGTGACAGTTCCCTCGCTCGGCAAGGATCTCTTGGGCCTCGAGCCGCTCAGCCGAGAACAGATTCAGTTGATCCTCGACACCGCCGAGCCATTCAAGGAAGTCAGCGAACGCGCCATCAAGAAGGTTCCCGCCCTGCGTGGCAAGACGATCGTCAATCTCTTTTTCGAGGCGTCGACCCGCACCCGCATCTCGTTCGAATTCGCCGAGAAACGGTTGTCCGCCGACACGGTGAACGTCGCGGCACAGGGGTCGTCCGTGCAGAAGGGCGAGAACTTGGTCGATACCGCTCGGAACCTCGAGTCGATGCGGATCGACATGGTTGTCATTCGCCATCCGTCGTCAGGGGCCGCGCAGTTCCTTGCGGAGCGCATCCGCTCGAACGTGATCAACGGCGGCGACGGGATGCACGAGCATCCCACGCAGGCGCTGCTCGACATGCTGACCATTCGCGACCGGTTCAACCGCATCGAGGGTCTCCGAGTCTGTATTTGCGGCGACATCGCCCACAGTCGAGTGGCGCGATCTAACATCTGGGGTCTCACCAAGCTCGGTGCTGAAGTGGCGGTGTGCGGCCCTCAGAGCCTGATGCCCGGCGCCATCGAGGAGCTCGGCGTGACCGTCTTCCGGCGGATCGAAGAAGCGATCGAGTGGGCCGACGTGCTCAACGTCATGCGTCTCCAGCTCGAGCGGATGGAGGCAGGGTATATCCCCTCGCTTCGGGAGTACTACCGGGTCTTCGGCGTCACACTGGAGCGGCTCGAGCGCGCGCCGCGCGACGTCCTCATTCTCCATCCCGGCCCGATGAATCGCGGGGTCGAGATCGACTCTCGGGTCGCGGATGGACCGCACAGTGTGATCCTCGATCAGGTGACGAACGGCGTGGCCGTGCGCATGGCCGTGCTGTATCTGCTGGCGGGAGGGCGGCCGGAGTTGGCGGAGGCCGCTAAGGGCGATCGGGGAGGGGGCGCATGAAACCGATGCTGCTCAGGGGAGGCCGGGTCATCGATCCGTCGCAGCAGCAGGACGGCGAGGCCGATGTGCTGATCCTAGACGGAGAGATTGGGGGACTCGGGCCGAATCTGTCGGCTCCGGCGGGCGCCGACGTCGTCGACGTCTCCGGGAAAGTGGTTGCACCGGGGCTCGTCGACATCCACGTGCACTTGCGGGAGCCCGGCCAGGAAGACGCCGAGACTGTCACGAGTGGTGCCGTCGCAGCAGCGGCGGGCGGCTTCACGTCGATCTGCGCCATGCCCAACACTGACCCGGTGACCGACAACCAGGCGGCAGTGGGTTTCATCGTCAAGCAGGCGGCCGCGGCTCGTGCCGCGCGGGTCTATCCCATTGGGGCGATCTCCGTGGGACAGCGCGGTGAGCAGCTTGCCGAGTTTGGCGAGATGGTGGCCGCCGGCGCGGTGGCCGTGAGTGACGACGGGCATCCCGTGGTGTCCAGTCACCTCATGCGCACGGCGTTGGAGTACGCGCTGTCGTTCAATATCCCGGTTGCGGAACACTGCGAAGACCCAGCGCTCTCGAAGCACGGTGTGATGAATGCGGGGCGTGTCGCAACACGCCTCGGCCTGCGGGGGATCCCGGCGGCGGCCGAGGAGATCATGGTGGCGCGGAACATCCTGATGGGAGAGCTTACCGGGGGCCACATCCACTTGTGCCACATCTCGACCCGTGGGTCGGTCGACCTCATCCGATGGGGGAAGGCCCGCGGAGTGAACGTCACAGCCGAGGCAACGCCTCACCATTTCGCGATCACGCACGACGCCTGCGAAGGGTACGATACCAACGCGAAAATGAATCCCCCGTTACGGGCAGCGGCGGATGTCGAGGCGGTGGCGGTGGGGCTCGCCGACGGCACGCTCGACGTGATCGCCACCGACCATGCACCGCACCACTACGAGGCAAAGGAACGCGAGTTCGATGACGCGCCATTCGGCGTCGTCGGGCTCGAGACGGCCCTCGGGCTTGGGATGTCGCTGCTTGTGGACAAGGGACGGCTCAGCCTCCCCCAGCTGATCGATCGGATGAGTACGGCACCGGCCCGGATCTTCCATTTGCCGGCCGGCACCTTGAAGCAGGGGGTGGCGGCCGATGTGGTCGTCTTCGATCCCGCAGCCCGATGGGTGGTCGAGCCCGAGCAGTTCCGGTCGAAGAGCCGGAATACGCCGTTCCGAGGGTGGGAGCTCCTGGGCCGTGTGGAGCGTACCTTGGTGGGTGGGCGCACCGCCTATCTGCAGGGGCGGTGACCCCAATTGGGCGCTTCGGGGTCCTATCGGGACGGAATCCTTATATCTTAGGGCGGGAGGCGACGGCCGGTCGTGCTTCCGGAGGCTATGGGTCTAGGCGCTTGGAAGCCACGACCAGGACGATTGAGGATTAGATGGCCAAACAGTCAAAAACCTCCACGGTGGCGATTCAGAACCTGCTCGAGGAGAAGCGGCAGATCGAGCGGTGGCTTCGGCGTTTGGACATGGCGTCGGACAAGACCCCGTCACACGTCAAGACGAAGGTGCAGGGTGATTATGCCCGCCGGCGCGATGCGATCCTGGAGGAGCTCCAGGGCTATCGAGACGAACTCAATTCGGTGCTGCGAAGTCGCCGAGTCGTGCGGGACGATCTGGCTAAGAAGGAAGAAGACGCGACGGAGAGTCTCGCTGAGGCCGAACTGCGCCATACCGTGGGCGAGTATGACGCCGACAAGTGGTCCACCATCCGGGCCGAGATCCTGGAGTCACTCGTAAAGATTCGCGAGGAGCTCAAGGTCGAGCAGGCGGAGATCACGAACCTCGAGGAAGTGCTCGACGCCATCGATGGGTCAGGGGGGGCTGAAAGGGAAGGCGAGGTGGAAGAGGAACCCGAGCCGGCCAAAGTGGAGGCTCAGGCGACCCCGGAGGCCGTCCGGAACGAGAAGTCCGAAGGGGCCCGCGCGCCGGGCTCGAAGAGCCGCGGCACCGACGAGATGGCGTTCTTGCGCTCGGTGATCAGTGGGGCGCGCTCGGCAACAGGGCTCTCGGGAAAGCGCAAAGAGGAAGACAACCTGGCAGAGATCGCGGAGAAGGATCAGGCGGACCAGCTGGGGACCGCTGGCGTGAGTCCTGTGCACGAGACGCCGCCCCCAGCCAAGGGCTCCTCCACGAAATCCGTCAAGTGTACGGACTGCGGGACGCTCAACCTGCCGACGGAGTGGTACTGCGAGAAGTGTGGCGCCGAGCTGACGGCGCTGTGAGCCCCAGTCTCAGCTCTTCGACGGCAAGGACTTCACGAGGCGGCTCTTCTTTCGGGCCGCCTCGTTCTTGGCGATCAGGCCCTTGCGCGCCGCCCGGTCGAGCAGTCGCTCGGCCTGCCTCACGGCGTCTGCCGCCTCACCGCTGGTCCCAGCACTGCGCGCCCGCTTGACCGCTGAGCGGAGCGCCGCGCGCTGCACACGGTTCCGGGTGCGGCGGCGCGCACTCTGACGCATGCGTTTCTTCGAGGATCGGATGTTCGGCACAGCTGCTCCTCAGCTTGGACAAAACGGGGCCCAACGGCCCCGAAAACGACCGCGTATTCTATCCTGCAAGTGCCCACCAGTCAAGGCGGTACGCTTTTGACACTCCCCAGTGCCGCCGTTAGCTTACGGCCCCAGCTGATCGGTGGACCATCCCCACGTGCATGAATTCTTACTGGCGCTTCCCGTGCTGCTGTTTTCGATGGTGGCACACGAATACGCGCACGGTTACGCCGCGCTCCGGCAGGGCGATCCAACGGCGATGTCACTGGGCCGGCTCACCCTGAACCCGCTCAAGCACATTGACCCGCTCATGACGATCCTGATGCCCGTCGCGCTGTTTGTGGGCTCGGGTGGACAGGTGATCTTCGGTGGGGCCAAGCCGGTGCCGGTCAATCCGCGCAATTATCGGAACTACCGCCGCGGTGACGTAATCGTGTCGGCAGCGGGAATCGTGGCCAATCTCGGTCTGGTCGTCGTGGCGATGGTCCTGACCATCGCGCTCGGTATGGTGAGCCACGGCCTCGGCGTCCGGGGTGTCCTGGCACCGATCCAGCGGATGATCGCCTGGGGCATCTGGCTAAACCTGCTGCTCGCCTTCTTCAATCTCATTCCCATTCCGCCGTTGGATGGATCGCATCTGCTGTATCACGCTCTCCCACCGCGCCTCGGGCTCTGGTATCGGCAGATCGGTCGCTACGGCGTCGGCGTGCTGTTGGTTGTGGTCTTCGTCGCACCCCGTGCTCTCTTCACATTGCTGACGCCGGCGTTCGCGTTGCATGCCGCTGCATGCTCCGTCGTATCGCCTTTCGCGTTGACGCCGGTACCGGTATGTCCGTGAGTGTGAAAGGGGCCGCGGCGGACACGGCGTTCGTTGTCCAGGTGGAGGCCTTCTCGGGACCTCTGGACCTCCTGCTGCATCTGATTCGCGAGCAGGAGATCGATATCGCGGACATCCCGATCGCGTCGATCGCCGACCAGTTCCTTGCCGTGATCGATCGGCTCGGGTTGAACGATGCAGCGGACTACTTGGAGATGGCGGCGCAGCTGATTCGGATCAAGGTCCAAATGCTGCTGCCACAGCCCTTCGATGACGAGCAGTGGGAGGATCCGAGGGCGGAACTGGTCAGGCGACTTCTGGAATATGAGCAGTTCCGCGAGGTCGCGGATTGGCTCGTGTCGCAGGCCAACGAACACGGGAGTCGCTTTCCCCGCGGCTGGATTCCCGATCCGCCGGATCAGCCCCCTCGGCCCGTCCTGATGGAACTCGAGGACCTGCTCCTCTCTGTGGAGCGGGTCATCGAGGCCATGCCGGAGCCGATCCTCCATCGCGTGGTCCCCCGGCCGCTCGATGTCGAGGGAGCGACGACGCGCATTCGGTCGTTGTTCGAACATCGCGATGAGCTGGGCATGAGCGAGATCGTCGGCCCTGGTGCGGCGATCGTCGACCTACTCTCTTCGCTCCTGGCGCTCCTGGAGCTCGCGAGGATCGGTTTCGTGAGCCTGGCGCAGCGACAACCATTTGGCTCGGTGGTGATCCGCCGTGAATCGACTGACGCAGCTGCTTGAGGCGGCGCTGTTCTCAGCAGCGCACCCGCTCTCGGTGGACGACCTCCGCAGGGTGACCGACGATGCCTCACGCGAGGACGTGCGTCAGGCGCTCACCGTGTTGGGCACGCATTACGACGCGGACGGCCATGCGGTCGAGCTCATCGAAGTGGCCGAGGGATTCCAGATCGTGACCCGATCGGCGTTTGCCGAAGCGGTGGCCGAAGCGCAAATCGTGCGGCGGCCGCGCAAGCTCTCGCAAGCAGCGCTCGAGACGCTCGCGGTCGTGGCCTACCGGCAACCGGTGAGCCGTGCCGAGGTCGAAGAGATCCGCGGTGTGTCGGTGGAAAGCGTGCTGCGCTCGCTCCTGGAGCGTGGCCTGCTGGAGGTGATCGGGCGTGGAGACGGGCTCGGGCGACCGTTGCTCTACGGCACCACGCCGTTGTTCCTGGAGCTGCTCGGACTGCGGTCGCTCGATGAGCTGCCCCGGCTCGAGGAACTGTCGGTCGCGCTGCGGCCACCGAGCGAAAGGGGCGAGCCGACCGAGCCGTGACGCGCATGCGCCTCCAGCGAGCGCTGGCTCGGGCCGGCGTCGCGTCGCGCCGCCGCGCTGAAGAGCTCATCCGCCTCGGAAAGATCCGGGTCAACGGAGAGGTGGCCACGATCGGCAGTTCCGTCGATCCGGATCGCGACGTGATCACGGTGGGGGGTCGCCGGGTGCGACCGGCCGCCACCGCCTGGCTGGCGTTGCACAAGCCCATCGGCTATGTGGTGTCGCGCAGCGACCCACACGGCCGACCCACGGTGTTCGAGCTGATCCCTGAGATCGCCGGACTCGTTTACGTGGGTCGACTGGACGTGATGACGTCGGGGCTCTTGTTGTTCACGACCGACGGCGAGGCGGCGAATCGTCTGATGCACCCGCGGTATGCCGTCGAGCGACAGTATCGAGTACTGGTGCACGGCAGGTCCGAAGGCGACATTCGCAGGGAGTTACGTCGGTCGATCGTCATCGAGGGCCGACCGGTAAACATCATCGATTCCCGGGTTGTAGAGCGAGGGACGGCAATCGAAGTGCACCTGACGCTTGCCGAGGGGCGATACCGGATCGTGCGGCGCCTGTGCAAGACCCTTGGCCTCAAAGTGGAGCGCCTGGTCCGATTGAGTCACGGCCCGGTGCGGTTGGGGCGGTTGTCGCCGGGTCAGTGGCGACACCTCACAAAACAGGAACTCCAGGCGGTGCGGGCACTCCCCGTCCCCTGACAACGCGACGAGCCATGGAACTGCAAGGGAAGACGATTCTGATTTTGGGGGGGAGCGGCCTCGTGGGTCGCGCCATCGCTCGGCGTCTGCTCGATTTCAAGCCGAAGCGCATCGTGTTGGTTGCACTGTTCGAGGACGAGGTCGAGGAGGGAGCAGCGTGGCTGCGGCGGTCGGCCGGGTCGACGACAATCGATACCGCCTGGGGCGACGTGTTCCTTCCGGCGCACCTCGGTCAAATGGAGCGGAAGCGTCTGTTGACCGATGCGACGTCGCGCGAGCTCGTCCTGAACGACCTCTTGGGCGATCTGACACGAGAGGTCTTGGAACGCAGCTCGCTGTACCAGCTGTTCCATCGGTACGAGCCGGACGCGGTCGTGGACTGCATCAACACGGCCACGGCATTCGCCTATCGGGATGTGTTTCACAGCTCGCGCGAGCTGCTCGCAGCGGCCCGGGAGGGGCGCGTGAGCCGCGAACAGGTCGAGCAGCATATCTTGTCGATCCCCATGCCCCAGCTCATTCGACACGTCCAAATCATGCTGGAGTGTCTGCGGTCGTCGGGCACCGAGGCCTATGTGAAGATCGGGACGAGCGGCACGGGAGGCATGGGCCTCAATATCCCTTACACGCATTCCGAAGAGCGTCCGTCCCGCACGCTGTTGGCCAAATCGGCGGTTGCCGGTGCGCATTCGCTGCTGCTCTTTCTCGTCGCGCGTACCCCTGGGGCGCCGGCGACAATCGAGATCAAGCCCACCACGGCGATCGCCTGGCGAGAGATCGCCTTCGGTCCGATTCGCCAGCGGGGCCAGCCCGTTCCCAAAGTGGACTGTCCGAAGCCGCTGGACCTCTCGAGCGCAATCGGTCCCAAGGCCTCCGGATGGCATGAGGAAGGCGTGATTCTCGAGAGCGTCTACGCCGATCTCGGTGAGAACGGGCAGTTTGCGCGGGACGAGTTCGAAACGGTCACCTCGGTCCGGCAGATGGAGTTCATCACGCCCGAGGAGGTGGCTGCCTACGTCATTGCCGAGATGCAGGGGCGCCCGACCGGCAGGGATGTGATCGCGGCACTCGACGCGTCGACAGCGGGGCCAACGTATCAGGCTGGGGTCCTCCGTGCAGAGGCCATCGAGCGGCTCCGCGCCCTCGAGACCGAGCACGGCGTTCGCTCAGTGGCGTTCGAGATGCTCGGACCGCCGCGGCTCACCAAACTGTTGTACGAAGCATTCATTCTCTCACAGCTGCGGACCTCGGTGCGCGCGCTCGCCGACAGCGATCCCGAGAAGCTCTCTGCCGAGGCCGTGGAGCTGGTGGCACGCGACGCCGAGCTGCGCTCGACCATCGTCTCCGTCGGTCTCCCGATCATCATCTCCGGCACGAAGGTCTACCGGGGCGCCTCCGTGATGATCAAGCCGGTCGATGGCAACGTCGAGCAGGCGGTCGCTCGGGGATGGGTGGACCTTCGTGCTTTCAACGCGGGTGTCTGGGTCGATCGCGCACGCCAGATGGTCGACCAGGCCGGGCAGAGGGCAGGCGGATCGGACAGTGGAGTGGACTGGTGGGCGCTAAGTCCCGAAGACGCCATTGCGCCGCCCCGGTTCGCCACGTGGATCTTTCGCCATGAGGATGGAGGGGAACGGATCAAGCGATGAAGGTTGAATCATGACTACCCGCCCAGCGCGCACGGTCGACGCCTCCTTCACGGCGGAAATCGTCACGGAGGTCGGCAAACGAGTGGTCGGGCAGGAGGCCATGGTGGAGCGACTCCTGGTCGGCCTGCTCACCGGTGGGCACGTCCTGCTAGAGGGGGTGCCGGGGCTCGCGAAGACCCTGGCGGTCCGCACACTCGCCGAAACGGTCAGCGTGGCGTTCCAGCGCATTCAGTTCACGCCCGACCTGCTGCCTGCGGACATCATTGGCACGATGGTCTTCGACCAGCGGACCGGGGAGTTCCATCCCAAGCGCGGCCCGCTGTTCGCGAACATCATCCTGGCCGACGAGATCAACCGCGCACCGGCAAAGGTGCAGGCGGCGTTGCTGGAGGCGATGCAGGAGAAGCAGGTCACGCTCGGCAACGAGACGTATCGCCTCGACGAGCCGTTTCTCGTACTCGCCACGCAAAACCCCATCGAACACGAGGGGACGTATGCGCTCCCGGAGGCGCAGCTTGACCGTTTCATGTTGAAGGTATTCGTGGGATACCCCTCGCGGGACGAGGAGAAGGAGATCCTCTGGCGAATGGCGGGTGGAGAGACCATTCCGGTCTCGCGGGTCGCCGGACCCGAAGAGATCCTGACCCTCCGACGCTCCATCGCGGAGTTGTACGTCGATCAGAAGATCGTCGACTATATCGTGGATGTAGTGCGGGCTACACGGGAGCCGCAGTCCGTCGGGCTTCCGGAGGTCCGCCCGCTGATCGCGTACGGTGCCAGCCCCAGAGCGTCGATCTACTTGGCGCAGGCGGCTCGCGCGCACGCCTTCCTGCGGGGACGACCGTACGTCGTTCCCGAGGACGTGAAGGCGATGGCGCACGACGTGCTGCGGCATCGAGTGCTGCTCACCTTCGAGGCCGAGGCCGAGGACGTCGGGTCCGACGGAGTCATCTCGAAGATCTTGGAGGCCGTGGACGTTCCATGACGCCGCCGTCCGCCCTCGTCGGGGCCGACGTACTGCGTCAGGTCAAACAGATCGAACTTCGCACGCGCCGGCTGGTCAACACCCTCTTTTCTGGCGAATACCGATCCGTGTTCCGGGGCCAGGGCATGGAGTTCGCCGAAGTGCGCGCCTACGAGCCCGGCGACGACTACCGGTCGATCGACTGGAACGTGTCCGCACGCATGGGCTCACCCTACGTCAAGACGTTCGTCGAGGAGAGAGAGCTCACGGTGCTGCTGATCGTGGACCGCTCGGGATCCGAGGACTTCGGTGAGCCCACCACCAAAGGCGATCGCGGGGTCGAGGTGGCTGCGGTGCTGGCCCTGGCCGCCGCGAGGCAGAACGATCGTATCGGCGCCCTGCTGTTCTCTCAGGGTGTGGACCACGTCGTGCGGCCGCGCAAAGGACGATTGCATGCACTCAGGATCATTCGCGATCTCCTGGCCTTCCGCGCGCCCGACCGCCGGACGAACATCGCGTCGGCGTTGGTCTACGCCACCCGTCTCTTGCATCATCGCTCCATCATCGTCGTGCTCTCCGATTTCCGCGCACCCGGATGGGAGGAACCGCTTGCCCGACTGACCGGCAAACACGAGGTGGTGGCGATCACCGTTGACGACCCGCGTGAATCCCACCTCCCCATGGCAGGATGGGTGGACCTCGAGGACGCCGAAACCGGGGCGACCGCCCTGGTCGAGACATCGCATGCCCCGACCCGCCTGGCGCTGGCAATCGCCGCCGAGGAGATCCGTCTCAACCGCGCCCGCGCTTTCAAGCGTGCGCGCGTCGACCATATCGCGCTTGGCACCGATCGCCCGTATGCCGAAGCACTCCACAAGGCATTTGCGGAGCGGGCCCGCCGCCTGCGACGGTGATGCTTCCGGTCCTGCTCCTGGTGATCCAGGCGTCGGCCTGGACGGTGATGCCCACCCAGCCCACCGTGGGCGATACCGTGGTCATCAGCCGACGCGTGAGCGTGGCGGCAGGCACCGGCGCCCAGGTCCCGCCGCTGGAATCGAGCGCGCTCCTCACTCCGCTCGCTCCGCCGCGCTGGTCGGTCTCGGAAGGCAGCCTCGAGGTCGCGTACACGGTGGCACTGTTCGAATCCGGTCGGCACACCATCAGCATGCCCGATGTGGTCCTCGTGGATGCGGCCGGCCGGCGGCAGGTCCTCGGTAGCGGGACGGTCGTCGTCGACGTGGCGTCCGTGCTCGTGGAACCCGAGACAGCCGAGCCCAGGCCGTCGCTCGGACCCCTCGCACACACCCGCGTGACGCTGATCCCGCTGATCGCATCGGTGCTCATCGTGCTTGCGGCTCTCATCATGTGGGGAGGTGTACGCCGCAGAACCAACGCGCGGCCGTTGCCGTTCGGCGTGGAAGGCGAGGCGGTAGCCCCAGCCATCGACGCTTGGGTGGCCGCGGGTGAGTCGCGGGCGGTCGCTGCGGTCGTGGCCAACCGGCTGCGGGACGCACTCGCCCGGCTGATCCCCGAGGCGGGTCGGCATCTTCATGCGGGAGAGTGCATTCGCGTCGTGGAGGAGCGAAGCCTCGGCGAGGTCGGGCGTGAGTTGGCCGACGTGATCCGTGCCCTGGAGCGCGCGCGGTTCTCTCCGGCTGCACCGGCCGACGTACTCGAAGTGGTGGACGATGCCGAGCGCGTGCTGCGGGCGCTGCAATCGGCAGTGGCGCCGAGGTCGTGATGTTCGCCAGGCCCCTCCTCCTCCTGCTGCTTGCGGCGATTCCCGTGTGGTGGTGGCTCCGCAGCAGGCGGCGTCAGCCAAGCGTGCCGTACAGTGACGTGACCCAGGTGACACAGATCGGATCACGGCGACGCTGGCTGGCGGAGCTGCCGGTGGGCCTCCGTTCGCTGGCTCTCGGGGCGTGGATCATCGCGGCCGCAGGGCCGCGAGCCGGTGATGCCGCCGACGAAACGACCAGCGCGGGGATCGACATCGTGATGGCGGTGGACATCTCGAGCAGCATGTTGGCGGAGGACTTCCTGCCATCGAATCGTCTCGATGTGGCCAAGGAGCAATCTGTGGCCTTCATCGACGGCCGGACGTTCGATCAGATCGGGCTGGTCGTCTTCGCCGGCGAGGCGCTCACCCGCGTGCCGATCACTGTCGACTACGACGTGCTGCGGGCCGCCGTGCGGAGCGTCGGTGTCGGGGAACTGGAAGACGGGACGGCGATCGGGACGGCCATCGCGACTGCCGCCAACCGACTCAGGCGCTCACCTGGAGCGTCCAAGGTCATGGTCCTCCTGACAGACGGGGAGAACACCCGTGGGGTCCTGGATCCACGGACGGCCGCCGAAGCAGCGGCCGCATTCGGGATTCGGATCTACACCATCGGCGTCGGCACCGAGGGTGAGGCCCGCATGCCGATCGGACGGGGAGTCCAAGGCCAGCTCCGCTATCAGACCCTGCCGGTGCGACTCGATGAGCCGCTGCTCCGAGATATCGCGCAGCTCACGGGAGGACGGTACTTCCGGGCGACCGATCCGGAGGCGTTGAGCCGCATCTTTGGGCAGATCGACCGTCTCGAGAAGACACCGGTGGTCGTGACCCGCTACGCCCACTTCGAGGAGGGCTTCCGGTTGCCCCTCCTCGTCGGGCTCGGAGCGCTGACGCTCGAGCTGCTCGTGGCCGCCACGGTCGTCGTGAGAGTACCGTGATTCGCTTTGACGACGCGCTGATCCTGTGGCTGGCCCCGCTGGGTGCCGTATTGGTCCTCGGGCTCGCGATCTGGGCGCGAGCGGTCCGCGTTCGCCACGCTCGACGTTGGTCTCGAACGCTGTGGCGCCGGTCCGCCCGCGTGGGGCGGTACGGAGCCGTGCTGCTCGCGCTCGCCGCGGGAACGGTGGTGATCGGTGTGGCCGGACCGCGCTGGGGAACCCGGATCGTCACGACGGAGTCGAAGGCGCTCAACGTTGTGCTGGCGGTCGACGTGTCCCGCTCGATGCTTGCCGAAGACATGAGTCCGTCCCGAATGGAGCGCGCGAAGGAACAGGCTCGCCGCCTCGTGTACCAACTTCGCGGGGATCGGATTGGTCTGGTCGCGTTCGCCGGTCAGAGCTTTATTCTCTCCCCGCTCACGGTCGACGCCGGAGCGCTCAATCTGCTGATCGATGCGCTCGATCCCGATCTCACGAGTGCAGGCGGTACCGACCTCGGCCGCGTCCTGGTACAAGGCCGCGACCTGCTCTTTCCTGGCGAGCCGGTGGCGGATCGCGTGCTCATTGTCTTCACCGACGGAGAGGCACACGATTCCCTGCCAGCCGTCCGCTCGGCGGCCCAACGTCTGCGGCGGGACGGCGTGCGACTGGTGCTCGTGGCTCAGGGTGGCGAAGAGCCCGTGACCATCCCCGTGAGAGATGCGGACGGTACGCTGGTCGGTCCGCAGCGAGATCCGGCTGGCGAGATCGTTCGGACCTCACGCCGGAGCGATCTATTGGACGCAATCGCCGATGAGGCGCACGGCGTCGTCGTTCCCGCCGAACTCGGAGATCAGGCCGGCGCCGTCCGAGACTTGATCGAGGGCTACAAGCGGTCACCGCAGGCGACATCCACGGCGGATCAAGACATCTCCCGCGCGTGGATCCTGGCGCTCGTTGCCGCGGTCTTGCTCTTCGGGCACACGGTCACCAGACGCTCGATGGCCTTGGCCGCCCTGCTACTCAGCGTGGGCGGGGGGCGCCAGCTCGTGGCTCAGGGGCCCGTCAATGCGGCCGACCAAGCGTGGAGCGACGGGGACGCCAGGCGCGCGGCCGAGTTATACCTGGAGCAGGTACGGTCGGGCGAAGGTGGTGAGCGGGCGTGGTTCAATCTCGGGACGGCGGCGATGGCGCTCGGCGACACCGCGACGGCGAATCAGGCGCTCGATCGGGTTGCACGGTCCTTGGATCCCGATCTCCGCTTCCGGGCGCTGTACAATCTGGGACTGCTCGCACTGCGCTCGGGACTTCGCGATCCGGCCGCCAGAGAGGAACAGATGGCCATCGCACGGCAGCGATACCGGGAGGCGCTGCTGCTCAGGCCCCATGACCGGGATGCGAAGTGGAATCTCGAACTGGCTGTGCGGATGACCCCCCCACCCTCCGCCGGCGGTGGATCGGGACCGACCAGCGGGGGGGGTGGTGGTGGGGAGGCGGACGAGACGCCGGCGGCGCTCTCTCCCGGTCAAGCGGAACAGATCCTCAATTCGATGGCCGAGGAAGAACGGCGCACGATCCTCGATCGCAATCGGCGACGGCAGCAGGGACGCGAGGTGCGTGGATGGCGGGACTGGTAGGCGCCGTCCTGCTTGCGGTTCTGGCGCAAGCCCAGCTCCCCACGGTTTCGGTTGCTGTGGACCGTCTCACGCTCGACGTCGGCGAGACCCTTGTGGTCATGATCACGGCCGCCGGGGTGGCGGGCGCACCATTGGAGATCGCCGAAGCTGGGCTGGACGGATTCTCGGTGGTGAATCGCCGGGACCGGACGCGGGTGACGACCGAGCAGGGCATCGCGGTGCGCACGACCGTCCGGGAGTTGACGCTGCGCGCAGAGCGGTCTGGCTCTCACCCCCTCGGTCCATTCCGTGTGTCGCAGCTCGGCGACAGTGCCGCCACGGATCCGTTGGTGATCCAGGTTGCCGGTCCCGCAGCCCCTTCGACTGCCTCGTTGTCACAGCGTGTACGCTCGCTGGTCGACCGCGTGCCGCCGCCGGCGCTGTCCGATTCGGAGGACGTCGGCCTCACCGTGACCGTCGTTCCAGATTCGGCACAGGTGGGACAGCAGATCGACGTCCTGATCGTTGCCTGGTTCCCGAGATCGATTCGGAATCGCTTACGGTCTCCCCCGATCCTGCGTGCCCCGAACGTTCGCGGCTCCTGGACGTATCCCGAAACCGACCCGGCAGCCGTCGTCGCTGGTCGCCGCGTCGGGCGGGCGATCTACGATCTGTTCGTGGTGCACCAAGTGGTATTCCCGCTCACACCGGGCGCACTGCTGGTGGAACCGGCCGTGGGTGCCTATTCGCTGCCAATATCGGGCTCGTTCCTAGCTCGTGAGCTTCGTCAGGAGGAGCGGACCGAGGCCGTGACCGTGCCTGTGGCCCCGCTGCCGTCGCCACCGGCGGGAGTGACGTTTACGGGCGCCGTGGGTCGAGACCTCACGGTCCGCGCAACCGCATCGAGCAGAGAGGTCCGGCTCGGTGATGCAGCGACGGTGATCGTGGAGGTGGAGGGGATTGGAAACGTGTCGCTGTGGCCGGAGCCGGAGCTTCGATGGCCCGCGGGCGTCCAGGCCTACCAACAACGCGTCACGATCGAGCCTCGTTCAACGGACGGCATCATCGGCGGGACCAAGCGCTATGACTACCTGATCGTTCCCGACTCCGCCGGCGTACACCGTCTTCAGGCTCCCAGCCTGACCTACTGGGATAGTGCCCAACGACGTTTCCGCACGGTCACGGCAGAGGCTATTGAGTTTGTGGTGCCGGGTGGTGCAGGACGGGTGGCGCCGGTCCGCGTGGTCCCAGCTCTCATGCGGCCACCGCGCGTGCCCTCGGTCGACAGGCTTGTCCGCGCGGTACCGTGGTGGGCATGGGGTGTCCTCATGGTGCTCCCACCGCTGCTCCTGCTCGGGCGGCTTCGCGCCGCGCGCGAGAAGGCCCGGAGTCTGTGGCCGCGGCGAACCCGGGAGCCATCTGCCGGTAGCCTCGTGACGCTCGAAGCCGATCTGCGGTCGGCCCTGGCAACGCTGGTTCCCGACGCTCATCTGCGAGGGGGAGACGACCTGGCCGCGGCCTTGCGTGCCGCGGGCACGGAGGACTCCCTCGCGGCGCATGCGGCTCGGCTCCGGGACCGACTGCGGCTCGCGCTGTACGGCCCGGACGGGACGCCCGACGCGGACGAGCTCCAGGCCGAAGCACACGAGGTTGTTCGAGCCCTTGCCGGGGAATCACGGGCTCCCCGCGCCGTGCTGATTGGCATCGGTGTCATGCTCCTGCTGCTCGCGGCCCCGGCACCGCCGCTCGCCGCCCAGGCGCCAGAGCAGCTGTGGGAAACGGGAGCGGTGCGAGTCGTCGTCGACAGCTTTGCTGGGCGAACCCGCACGGAGCCCGGTGTGGCGGCGCACTGGTTCAATCTCGGCACGGCATGGGGCCGTCTCGGGGAAGAGGCGCGCGCCCGCGCGGCCTGGCACCGGGCCGCGCGGTTGGCACCGCGCAACGACCGCATCCAGGAAGCCCTCGCCTCGTTGCCGCCGACCGACTCCTACACACGGGCGTATCTCTGGACGTCGATCGTGACGCCGGCCGAAGCGCTGGTGGTGGCTGGTACCTGCTGGCTACTCGCGTGGCTCCTGTTGGCTGTGCGGGGCCGACGCCGCTACGGGATCGTGCTTTTGGCGATCGCGGCACTGGCAGCAGGGTATGGGCTGTATGCCGAGACCAGGTACCGGGAGCCGGTGGCGTTTGTCCTTCAGGAGACACCGCTGCGCGCCGCTCCCTACGGGCCCGCAGCAGCCAACATGGAGCTGCTGCCGGGGCTCGCGGTACGGGTTTGGCGATCACGCGGCGCATGGCAGCTTGTGGAGCACGGGGGCGCGCGCGGATGGGTGCTGCGCTGGGAGGTGGTGAGGCTCTGATGGGACGGATCCTCGTTCTTCCCAGCACCGTGACCGATCAAATCGCCGCCGGCGAGGTCGTGGAACGACCGGCCTCGGTCGTAAAGGAACTGGTCGAGAACGCCTTGGACGCCGGCGCGACGACCATAACGGTCGAGCTCGAAGACGGCGGTAAGGAACTCATCCGGGTAAGCGATGACGGGATCGGCATGGATCGGGAGGACGCGCTGCTGGCGGTAGAGCGGCACGCCACCAGCAAGATCCGGTCGACGACGGACCTGATCGGCGTTCCGACATACGGATTCCGCGGCGAGGCGCTCTCCTCGGTCGCCTCCGTGAGCCGGTTCGAAATGGAAACGGCGCCGGAGGGAGGCACACCCGAGGGGAGCGGGGAGGGAACGAGAGTCCGTGTGCGGGCAGGGCGCTTGGAAGGCTCGGAGACCATCTCGCGAACAGGCGGAACGACCGTGACGGTGCGGCGGCTGTTCGCCAACGTTCCTGCCAGGCGGAAGTTCTTACGAGCGGCGCGGAGCGAGACCCGAGCCGTAACCGAAGCGATCGGCCTCTTGGCTTTGGCCAAGCTCGATGTGGCGTTCACCGTCATGAGCGACGGGCGCACATTGCTCGACGCGCCGCGGGTTGCCAATCCCGGCCAACGCATCGCCGACCTATTCGGTCGGGCCCTCGCCGCACAGCTCGTCCCGGTCGAGTTCCACGAGGGCTACATCACCGTCCGCGGGTTCGTGCAACGGCCGGCCGAAGCGCGCGCTGCCGGACGGCGCGCGTGCCTGTTTGTGAACGGACGCCCGTTTCGGGATCCGTTTCTGGTGCGTGCTGCGGAGGGAGGGTTCCGCGCAACAATCGCTCCGGGCATGCGGCCGTCGATGATTCTCTCTATTCTGGTTCCTGGCGATCGGGTCGATGTCAACGCGCACCCGACCAAGCTGGAAGTCCGGTTTCGCGACAAGATGCTCGTGGAGAGGGCGGTGGAGGAGGCCGTGCGTGCCAGCCTCGGCTCGCTCACCGCAGCCGCGACGGTGCAGGGTCCCGGTGACTCGTCGGCCGGTGATTGGCAGGGAGATGGCGGGTCGACGAGCGGGGGGGCGGCACCCGATCGAGCCGGTGACGGGGCGATGGCCCTGACCGGTTCGTTGTTCCAGAGTGAGGCGGGTGGCTCACTGGACGTGGCCAACGGGACTCGCGCCATCCTTCAGGTGTTCGACACCTTTATCGTATTCGAGACACCGGCCGGGCTCACCATCGTCGATCAGCATTCGGCCCACGAGCGCATTCTGTACGAGCAGGCCATGGCACACCTCGAGGGGCGAGGGGCCGCCGGCCAACGTTTGCTCCTACCCCTGACGCTCGATCTGGCCAGGGAGGAGCTGGATGCGGTGGAACAGCACGGGGCGCTACTCTCTGCCGTGGGGTTCGAAGTCGAGCCGTTCGGCGGGGCCTCGGTGGTGGTGCACGCGGTGCCGAACCCCCATCCCAGGTTCGATGCCCGACGCTGCTTCGAAGAGCTCGTGGCGGATTTGGCCCGAGACAGGTCGAGCGGTCTCCCGAATCGGATGGAGCGGTTCGCCGCGAACTACGGGTGTCGCGCCGCGGTCAAGGCCGGACATCGGCTCGAGCCAGTGGAGATGCGCGATCTTCTGCGACGGCTCTTCGCGTGTAAACTCCCGCCCCACGACGTTCACGGTCGGCCCACCATCGTACAGCTCCCCAAGAGCGAACTGGAACGGCGCTTTGGCCGTGCCTAAGCCTCTCGTGCCCGTGATTGTCGGATCGACGGCCGTCGGCAAGACGGCGTTGGCCATGGCGCTCCGACATCATTGGTCGCTGGTAGTCATTTCTGCGGACTCGCGGCAGGTCTACCGCCGGCTCAACATCGGTACCGCCAAGCCCAGCGATGAGGAGCGCCGGCTCGTGCCGCATCTCGGTCTCGACATCATCGAACCAGGAGAGCGATACAGTGCTGGGCGTTTCGCGCGGGACGCTGCGGCCTGGCTCGGCGAGGTGCCAGCGGAACACCAGCCGGTCGTAGTGGGGGGAACCGGATTCTATATCCGCGCGTTGGCCGACGGGCTCTTCCGCGAGCCCCCCATCGACGGTGCACGCCGTGACCGGTTGCGGCAGTGGGCGCGGTCTGCCTCCGAGCTCGGCGTGTGGGCGGCGCGGCTCGATCCCGGATACCGGGGAGGTGGGAGGCAGCGAGCAGCGCGTGCGGTTGAGGTTGGGTTGCTCACCGGACGACCGCTCTCGTGGTGGCAGGCCCAGGCAAAGGCACAAGGGATCATGCGCCCGTGGTACGTGCGCCTGACGCTCCCGCGGGCCGTCTTGCGGCGTCGCATCGACGGGAGAGTGAAGCGCATGCTCCGCGAAGGCCTGATCGAGGAGGTACGGGGACTGCTCGCCGATGGAGTGCCTTCTGACGCCCCGGGCTTGGACGGTGTGGGGTACCGCGAGGTGGTGCAGCACCTTCGGGGCGACCTCAGTCGTGAGGCGCTGCCAGATGCGATCGCGACTGCCACACGCCGCTACGCCAAGCGCCAGGAGACGTGGTTCCGACACCAACTCATCGGGCACGCCGTAATTACTTTGGATGCTACCGACGATTCAGAGCTCCTCGCATCGCGCGTGGCCGAGCTCTGGGAGGAGCGACGAACCTAGATGCGGATTGGCATCACGTGTTATCCGACCTACGGCGGCTCGGGCGCCGTGGCGACCGAGCTCGGCCTGGAGCTAGCACGTCGCGGCCATGAGATCCACCTCATCTCCTACGCGTCGCCCTTCCGTCTGCGAGGCTTTGCCGAGAATGTGTACTTCCATGAGGTCGATCTGAGTGGAACCTATCCGCTGCTCGAGTACTTCCCGTACTCCCTCGCGCTGGCGGTGAAACAGGAAGAGGTCGCGCTCCGAGAACGGCTCGACATCCTTCACGTCCACTACGCCATTCCACACGCGACGGCGGCCTTCTTGGCGAGGGAGATGCTGCGGGGGCGGCATGACCTCAAGGTCGTGACCACGCTCCATGGCACCGACATCACCCTCGTCGGCCAGGAACGCTCGTTCTATACCGTGGCGAAGTTCTCCATCGAGCGTTCCGACGCCGTGACGGCCGTCTCGGAATACCTACGGGAGGAGACCCAAAGGGCGTTTCTCTGCGAAGGATGTCGCATTGACGTCATCCCCAACTTCATCAACCCGAAGGAATACTACCCGTCGGCGGAGGCGCGCTGCCGCTCCTCGCTGGCGCCGGAAGGCGCCAGAGTGCTCATGCACATTTCGAACTTCCGGCCCGTCAAGCGGGTCCCCGACGTTGTACGAGTATTCGCCGAGGTTCGCAAGCGGGTGCCGTCAGTGCTCGTGTTGGTCGGCGACGGGCCGGAGCGTCCCCAAACCGAAGCTGAGATTGAACGGCTTGGGATCGCCGAGCACGTTCGCTTCCTCGGAAAGGTGGACGCCGTGGCCGATCTCCTCCGTGCCGCCGATCTGTTTCTCCTCCCGAGTGAGTCCGAGTCGTTCGGTCTCGGTGCGCTCGAGGCCATGGCATGCGGTGTTCCCGTGGTGGCAAGCCGCGTGGGTGGCATTCCGGAGGTGGTTGTGGACGGCGAAACAGGAATACTGCTCCCGGTGGGCGATGTCGACGCCATGGCCGAGGCAGCGGTGGAACTCCTCGAGCCGAAGCGCTGGCAACTCGCCTCCGAGGCAGCGGTCCGTCATTCCCGGACCTTCGACGAAGCGAAGATCGTGCCGCTCTACGAAGAGCTGTACCGTCAAGTCCTCGACCTGTGACCTACTGGGAAGGGCTCCTTCTTGGGATCGTCCAGGGTTTCACGGAGTTCTTGCCGATCTCGAGTTCCGGGCACCTGGTGGTCGCGCAGGCAGCGGTCGGCCTCTCGGCACCTGGCGTGGTGGTGGAAGTCATTCTGCACGTCGCGACGCTCCTGGCCGTCGTGATCGTATACCGAGCGCGTCTGTGGAGCGTCGGGGGGGGTTGCCTTCACGGTGACCGGAGCGCGTGGCGGTTCGTGGGCTTGCTGACCGTCGCGACGATCCCAGCGGCCGTGGCAGGTCTGGTGTGGTCGGATGTCTTCGAGCGCGCCTTCGAGTCGTTGCTCGTGGTGGGAATCGATTTTCTCATCACCGGTGCCGTGCTGTGGAGCACGCGGCCTGTGATCGGTCGGGCGGATCGAGCCGAGCCGTCAGTCGTCGCGGCCGGCGGGATCGGCATCGCGCAGGCGTTGGCCATCTTTCCCGGGATTTCCCGATCGGGCACGACCGTGGCGGCGGCACTGTGGTGGCGGGTCGAGCCCGAGAGGGCCGCCGAGTTCTCGTTCTTGCTCGCGATCCCCGCCATTGTCGGGGCGGCGATCCTGCAGCTTCCGGCACTCGCATCGGGATCGGTTTCGGTAGACCTGGGTCCTTTGCTCGGGAGCTTCGCCGCCGCACTGCTCTCAGGCGTGCTGGCGATTCGGCTTCTCGTCGCCCTGTTGCGGCGCAAGGCGTTTCATCGCTTCGCACCGTATTGTTGGGCGATCGGGTCGGTGACCATCGCGTGGGCCCTGCTGCCGTGACGACGTATGACGGACAGACTGAGGCGGTGCTCGCGCGTCGGTGGGACCTCCCACGGGTCATCGTGCGGGACCGGGTTTCCAGCACGCTGGACGTCATTCACGAAGTTGCCCAGCACGCTGGCGATGACGGCACGCTGGTCCTCGCCGACGAGCAAACCGCCGGCCGGGGGCGACAAGGGCGGCGTTGGCACAGTGCTCCCGGGCAGGGCATCTGGCTCGGTTACCTCAGGCGGTCCCTCGATGGCCCGGCGGGCGGCGTTCTCGCCCTCCGGGTCGGGCTGGCGGTAGCAGCGGGAATGGATGACCTTGGGCTGTCGGTGCGACTCAAGTGGCCGAACGATCTCATCGTCCTAGACCGGAAGCTCGGCGGGATCCTGTGCGAAGCACGTTGGAAAGGGGATCAATTTGGGTGGGTGGCTATCGGTCTGGGCCTCAACATCACTGGCCCCATGCCCATCGATCTTGCCGCCCAGGCGATTGCGGCCGAAGACGTGATTCCGGGGATCACACGTATGACGGTGCTGGATCGCATCGTGCCGGCGTTATGCGGGCTGACCCCGGCGCCGGAGCTCGGTCCGGAGGAACTACGACGCTATGCGGAGCGCGACTGGTTGCGTGGACGGTGTCTCGAGGCACCTATCGCGGGCATTGTGCGAGGGGTCGACGGTGACGGCGCACTGTTGGTCGAGAGCGCCGGGGGAACCAAGCGGGTGGTAGGGGGCAGCGTTGTCGCCGTCTGATCTCCCCCTGTGGGCGCGAGGGTTTGCCGGCGTACTGCTGGCGGTTGCCTCGTGGTGGTTGCTTCATGCCGATCCGATCCGATCCGTGGTGGGTCCGTCCGTTGCATTGATCGGCCTGGCGGTCGTTGCGGTCTCTCTGCTCAGGGGCATGCACCTACCGCTCGGAGTGTGGCCCAACGGACCGTGGCGGGAACGGTTCTCCGGTGGCATCATCGCCGGGGTCGGCTTGGTGCTTGCCGCGCTCATCGTGATCTCCGACCCGGTGGCTCCCGAGGTCATCGACCGCATCGATCCCGGCATGTTCGCTATCGTGATCGTCGGCACGGTGGTGTGGGGACTGTCTTGGGCACTGGTGTCCCAGCGGGCGTACCTGGGGTGGTACGGCCTCGCCACGATGTTTGCCGTCCTGCCCCTCCTCGTGGGCGTGATGGAGGTGACGGTGACGATGGGGAACGCCGAGCTCTGCATGCTCCCCTCGAGCACCACGGGGAATGCGGAGTGTCCGGTCTCGGCTTTCCGCGCATTTGGCTTCATGTTGCCGGTGTACGTGACGGTACTCCTGGTGACGGTCGAGCTAACATTTCGCCGGCTGCTAATCGGTCACCCGAGCCGCGCCGGCCTGGGACTCGTGGTCCTAGCCGCCCTGGTGTACGGGGCGTGGGTCGCTGTGATCGCGGGGGAGGTGCAGACCATTTCCCACTCATGGTGGATGGGAACCATCGGCGCGGTCGGCGCGGGGAGCCTCTACGTGCTCTCCGAGTCCTTGCTCGTGTCGTGCTGGTACACCGCATTGCTATTGGCTGGACAGGATGGGCTGAGCGCCGCGCTTCCCCGGGGGACCGAAGGGGCCGAGCCCGCCATCCTCCTGGCTTATGTGGTGGTCCAGGCTGCGGTCGTGCTGTTGCTCGCGGTCCTAGTCGTGCGCCGCCACGGCGTCACGGCTGGTTTGCGGAGGTAGGATCGCCCATGCTCCTTGCCATCGACGTTGGAAACACCGAGATCACCCTGGGCCTCTTTGTCGGCGAGCGTCTCAGCAGTCATTGGCGGGTCACCACCGTCACCGCTCGCACGCCGGACGAATGGGGAGCGTTGCTCACCTCCTTCCTCACACACGCCGGCCACTCGACCCACGAGGTTCGGGCTGCCGTAGAGGCGTCGGTCGCCCCCGCCGTCACCGAAGTGCTGGCCCAGGGGATCACCAAGGCGATGGGGATCACCCCCATTCAAGTGGGACCTGAATCGCCGTTGCCCATCGTGCTGGAGGTCGACGAGCCGCACAGCGTCGGCGCTGACCGTGTGGTGAACACGCTGGCAGCCGCCGAGCTGTACCGGCGGGACACGATCATCGTGGACTTCGGGACCGCGACCACGTTCGACTGCATCACGAAGGACGGAAAGTTCCTCGGAGGAGTGATCGCCCCTGGAATCCGGACATCGGCGATATCGTTGAGCCGGTTGGCGGCCAAGCTCCCCGATACCGAATTGCTCGCGCCTTCACGCGTGATCGGCAAGCGAACCGAGGAGTGCATTCGGGCCGGCGTCGTGTTCGGAACGGCCGATGCCGTGGATGGCATTGTGAGACGCATCAAGAGCGAGTGGCCCGGTACCATGGTGCCGCACGTCGTCGCCACGGGTGGACTGGCCGCCACTGTGGCGCCACACTGCACGGAGATCGAAGCCGTGGAGCCGAACCTCACGCTCGTCGGGCTTCGGATCGCGGCCCGACACCTGGGCCTCCAATGGTGACGCGCAGCACAGTAGTTTCCCTCGACTGGATCGAGTGAGTATTGGCCCGCTTCTACAGGGGCAGAATCGGAGGCAGGGTCGATGACGTCAGCGGTTGAGCCGATCAGCGAGCGCACCGACGTTCGCACCATCGTGGGGAGTGGCATCCTCCTGGGGGTGTTGACTGCCATTGGTGTCGCGACCTTCTCTTTGCTCTCCCGGGTCCTCTCCGGCGCCACCGAGACCATCGTGCAGGTGGGTATCGTGCTCGTCGGCGCCGCTGTCGCCAGCTATCTCCCCGCCGCCAGGGTGCGGCCCCAGAACGTCGATAGCATTGCCTGGGCGGCCCTCGTCGGGTTGCTCGGCGCCTTGGTATTCACGGTGGCCGATGCAGCGGTGCTCCGCCCGCTCAAGCTCTACCACTGGCGCTGGGACGCGATCGGCGGAGGAAGCGGCTTCTGGTACATCCCCGTGTGGTGGATGGGATCGGCCGTCCTGGCCTGGCTTGGCTCCTGGGTCGCGGCGGTCGTAGGGCGCGCCAAGGGCACCACCGGTGTGGTGCCCACCGCCGGGGTGAGTTCGGGCTTGGCCCTGGTGATCTTGGTGGTGGCCGTCCTTGCCGGCGTCGTGCCGTTCACCGCCGCGACCATGGCGCTGGCGTTCGCCGTGGCGCTCGTCGTGCACGTCGCGCTCGCCTCGATCCTCTTCCGTACCTGACGCAGTGGGTTCTGGCCGACTGATCCGGATCGTCGGCTGGCTGCTCACACCCGCCGTGGTGTGGGCAGCTTCATTTTTGGGTGGGTGGATCGGCGCAAGTATCGGAGCGCGCGTGTCGGCACCGGAGCGAGGAATCTATTGGCTCGTGGGCGGCAGCGTCATCGCGGGGTCGGCCGGATTGCTCATCTGGGTGCTGCGACTCCGTCATCGAACGGCTGAAGTATCGGAGCATGGGCGATCCGACAACGCGGCTGCGAGCGGCGACCACCGATTGACCTGAGATGGCAGGACTGCCAGCGGCTACGCTTCCGGCGCGCGCGTGAAATCGCTGGCGGTTCCGGTCCGGAGGGCGTGACCGGCCCCGAGGGCCACGCGGTGCAGGAACGCCGCTGCTACGGCTAGCGCCTGCTCGTCGAACTCGAACCTGCCCGAGTGGGCAGGGGCGGGTGCGGTGCCGAACCGGCGGGCACCGAATCGCACGAAGGCTCCGGGAGCATGCTCCCCGTAGAATCCGAAGTCCTCTCCGCCCATGTTGGCCAGCGGCGTTCTTACGACGTGCTCCACGCCGACGACGTGCACTGCGGCCGCGCGGGCGAGCGTTGTCGCGGCAGGGTGGTTGACCACTGGTGGGGTACCATCGTGCAGCGTAACGGTAGCTGCCGCCCCGTGGGCAGCAGCCGTTGCCGTGGCCACCTCGCGCACCGCCGCACGCAACAGTGCTCTCGTCTCCGCGTCTCGGGCCCGGAGCGTACCCTCGAGAACGGCCGACGAGGCCAGGATGTTGACTGCCGTCCCGGCATGGAAACGGCCGATCGTGATCACTGCGCCCCGATCCGGCGGTACCCGGCGCGACACCACGGTTTGCAGTGACGACACCACGTGACTTGCCACGACGATCGGGTCGATGCTCTCGTGCGGTCGTGCGGCGTGCCCACCAGGGCCACGGATCTCGATCGTGAATTCGTCCGTCGACGCGTTGACGGTCCCATCTGCTACCACGATCGTCCCGGTGGGGAATCCCACGTCCACATGGCCGGCGAAGACAAACGCGACGCCGTCCAGCACGCCAGCCGCAATCAGGGCCGCCGCCCCTTCGCCAATCTCTTCTGCCGGCTGAAACACGAGCCTGACCGGCGCCGGCAGCGCGGATTCCCGGGTGAGCAGCGCAGCGGCCCCCACGAGAGCGCTCGTGTGACCGTCATGCCCGCAGGCGTGCATCAACCCGGGTCGGTCCGACGCATACGGAAGTCCGGTCTCCTCCTGCACGGGGAGGGCATCCATATCGGCCCGCAGCGCGACGACGGGCACGCCGTCCGGTCCAGGGAGATCGGCGACGAGTCCCGTTCCCGCCACCGCACGGGTTCTGATTCCCAGGTCGGCGAGCGCGTCGCGCACGAGCCCGGCGGTCCGATGCTCCTCCCAGCTGCGCTCGGGAAACCGATGCATCCTGCGGCGCAGTCCGACGATGTGCTCGAACAGGGCGTCACTCACCGCGGGCTGGGGTCGATCCACTCCCATTCGTCAGCCTCCGATCGTCTCGGCGCGGGTGGTCAGATCGTCGACGTAGTCGTGGTCGATGTCCACCCCGATCCCGCTGTGCTCCCTGGGGACACGAAGGGTACCGTCCTCCATGGTCCACGGTGGTGTGACGATGTCGCGGACCCAGTATCGCGCGCTCGGGCTCAGGTCGCCGGGCAACTCGAACTGGGGTAGAGAGGCGAGGGCGACGTTGTGCGCCCGCCCCACGCCGGTTTCGAGCATGCCGCCGCACCAGACAGGGATTCGGTGCCTCCCGGCGTGATCGTGAATCGTCCGCGCCTCCGTCAGCCCACCCACTCTCCCAGGCTTCAGATTGACGATGCGTCCGGCGTCGAGTGTCACCATGTCTTCGAGCCGCGCCGTCGACGTGATGGACTCGTCCAGACAGATGGGCGTGCGCAGCACTCGCTGCAACGCTGCGTGCCGCACCAGGTCGTCGCCGTCGAACGGCTGCTCGAGCATCGTGAGGTCGAGTCCGTCCAGCGCCTTCAGGCGGTCGATATCGGCCAGTGAGTAGGCGGCGTTGGCGTCCACACTGAGGGGAACGGATTCGCCGAGCGCTTCCCGGACGGCGGACACGAAGGAAATGTCCCGATCCGGAGCGATCTTGAGCTTGATGCGCCGATAGCCGGCATCCCTGGCAAGGATGGCCTTGCGCACCAGCGTGGCTGGATCCGGCTGAAGGCCAAGCGAGATCCCCGTGGCCACGCGATCCCGCACGCCCCCGAGCAAGACCGACAGGGCCACGGACTCACGCCGCGCCGCCAGGTCCCACACGGCCATTTCTGCGGCTGCCCGCGCCATGCGATGCCCGCGGATCGCGGCGTCGAGCCGCTCATGGCATTCCTCCGGACGCGACAGGGGAATGCCCACGACCCGCGGTGCGACCCAATCGCGGATCGCGAGCCATGCGGTGTCGACCGTTTCTGAGGAGTAGTGGGGCGTTTCTCCGGCGACGCACTCGCCCCATCCCTCGACACCGTCCCGGTCCTCGAGCCGAACCAACACCACGCGGCGCACATCGGTGGACCCGCTCGAGATGTGGAACGGCTCCCGGAGTTGGAGGGAGATTTCCCGGAGCGACAGCTCAGCGATCTCGATCATCGCGCTCGAGAACGTATGCGCCACCGAGTGTTCCGGGCACGGATGCGAAGCCGCGTACCTCGTAGCCACGAGCGAAGTAGTGCGTGAACCATTCCCGCGTCACGGCGCGCCAGCGTCTAGCGTCGTTCGGATGGCGTTGCTTGAGATCCTGGATGTCCGGTGGAATGCCAATGAGGACCATGGGACCCGTCGGTGGGGTTCGTGTCGTCCCGTCGGGAGAGAGAACCAGTAGCGGCGCGTCGTCTGCTTTGGGGGGCGAGGTGGTGACGGGTGGCGCGGCGATGGGCCAGTTCACGACCAATCGATCGCTTCCGATGATGCTGTCGGTGCGACTCATGGGGCTTTCGCCATACATATCCTCCACGTATTCGATGACGCGGGTGCCGAGTAGCGTCACGTTGAAGTGCGCGTTCCGTGCCACGAGCGGATCGAAGGACCACTGTACCCGCCGGACGCCGAGGGCCGCGACGCGGTTTCGCTGGGCGAGCTTCAGCGTCCGCCCCATGCCCTCGTCTCTGCGGTCCTCCCGCACCGCCAGCATGTGGGACCAGTGGATCAGCTCACCCTGGTGGATGCCGGTCAGCCCAAAGACGAACCCGGATAACGACCCATCGGACGCGAAGCCCCCGATGGCAACCCCGCCCATCTTCTGAGCGATCATCAGCATGGCAGGGGGCACGAGCTCACGGAAATCGTCACCCCAGGTTGCCCGCTGCAGTGCCACGCACTGTCCGAAATCGTCGTGGGTCGACAAATCACGAACCGTGACGCCGGGCGCCGATTGCGTCTCGCTCTTGCGGTGTTCCCGACGGTGCGATTGCATTCCTAGGCATCCTCGGCAGTCGAGCCCACCCCGATACTACTACGACCGTCCCGGTGGCGGTATCACGCAGGGAGTGGCCGCATTGCTCATGAACCTCGTGCCTGGTATCGTCGGTCTCCAGGCCACCGACCGGCCATCACCGTTCGCTAGTTCATTCTCCCGGGGGTGTCATGATCCATTCAGGCCGATTCGGTGCGTGTTTGCTTGCCGCCCTCACCATCGCCGCGACGGCTGGCGCCGTGGCCCAGGAGCAGCGACCGAGAACCGTGGAGCCGGCGCCCGATCGGCGGGCGGACGAAGGGGACGGGCCGCATGAAAGGCTGATCCTGCGCGGCGTGACCGTGATCGATGGGACGGGTGCTCCGCCGAGAGGGCCCGTCGACATCGTGATCGAGCGGAATCGCATCGCCGAGGTGCGGAGTGTCGGAGCACCGGGTACCCCCATCGAGGAACGACGACGACCGGGGAACGCGACGCGTGAGATGGACCTGACCGGGATGTACGTGCTACCGGGATTCGTGGACGTTCACGCGCACATCGGGGGGACGGGGCAGGGCACCCCGGCCCAGTATGTGTACAAGCTCTGGATGGCCCACGGTGTCACGACGATCCGCGACCCCGGCTCGGGGAACGGGGTGGACTGGACGCTGTCGGAGCGCCGACGCAGCGCGAGGAACGAGATCGTGGCGCCGCGGATCTTCGTGTACGCTCGGCCTGGCGCAGGGTGGGAGCGTGGTCCCATCAACTCGGCCGAGCGCGCCCGGGAATGGGTCCGCTGGGGGGCCGAGAAGGGCATCGACGGTCTCAAGCTGGACGCGCACGAGCCGGAGATCATGGCCGCGCTCATCGACGAGGCGGGTCGGCACAAGCTGGGAACCCAAGCCCATCTCAGTCAGATGGGGGTGGCGCGGATGAATGCGCTCGATGCCGCCCGGCTCGGATTGGGTTCCCTGGAGCACTGGTACGGCCTGCCCGAGGCGCTCTTCGCCGACCGCACCGTGCAGGATTTTCCCGCCGACTACAACTACAACGACGAATACCACCGGTTTGGCCAAGCGGGGAGGCTGTGGGCCCAAGCGGCGGCTCCGGGAAGTGAGCGCTGGAATACGGTCCTCACCGAACTCCGCGATCTCGGCTTCCAACTCAACCCGACGCTCACGATCTACGAGGCCAACAGAGACGTCATGCGGGCGCGGGATGCAGCATGGCACGACGAGTACACCCTGCCGTCCCTATGGCAGTTCTACCAGCCCTCACGGGAGAGTCACGGTTCCTACTGGTTCGATTGGACGACCGGCGACGAGGTCGCGTGGAGGCGGAACTACCAGAAGTGGATGACCTTCCTCGAGGCGTACAAGAACCAGGGCGGGAAGGTGTGTACGGGCTCGGATGCCGGGTTCATCTACAAGCTCTATGGCTTCGCGTTCATCAGGGAGCTGGAGCTGTTACAGGAAGCGGGCTTCCATCCTCTGGAGGTAGTGCGAGCGGCCACGCTGTGCGGGGCAGAACAACTCCACGCTCCCAAGGACCAGGCCATCGCGTTCGGCCTCATCAAGCCCGGTCTGCTCGCCGACCTCGTGGTTCTCGAGGAGAACCCTCTCGAAAACCTCAAGGTGCTTTACGGAACGGGCACCGTCAGGCTGGACGAGGACACCGGTGAGGTGGTTCGGGTTGGCGGCGTCCGCTACACGATCAAGGACGGGATCGTTTACGACGCCGAGCAGATGCTAGCGGACGTCCGTCGGATCGTGCAGGAGGCCAAGGCACTCGAGGCACGCTGACCCGGGCCAGGCGGCGAGCGCGCCCCTGCTACGGCGCGAGTGGTCGGATCAGCACCCGGTTCGCCGCAAAGAGCGGAATCAGCAGACGCTTGCGCTTACGGTCGATGCCGATGTCCGCTGGGGTCTCCACGTTGGTCACGGCGGTGACGTAGAGTCCGCCGCCCTGCATGCGGTACACCGCGCTCCCTTCCCAGCTCGACATGAGGTAGCTGCCGTCGGCGTCGACGGCAATGCCGTCCAGTTGGCCACGCTCGGGGGCGGGGAGTCCGCTGATCTGTCCCGTTTTCGCATCGATCAGGATCACCCGGCCGGTGCGGTAGGTGACCACGACGATCCGCTCTTTGTCGACGACGATGCCGTTCGGTCCCCCCAGAGCGGTGCCGCTCACCAGGGGCTCCGGCGTTCCGGACGCATCGAACCGATACACCGCGTCCGTGCCGCTCGATTCAAGCCCGGCGGCCCCAGCCCGGAGACCCGTGTCGGTGACGTAGACCGTGCCGTCGGAGGTGAGAGCGATGTCGTTGAGAAACGTGGCGCCCGGCACACGCCAGCTCCCGACCGCCGCCCCGGTCACGCGATCGAACAGGCGGACGGCGTCGATGTCCGCGACGAACAGCGTGTCGCCGCGGATGGCCATGCCTTTCGGAGCGTGCAGTGTCACGTCTGGGGTGGTGCCATCGATCCACTTCAGCGCCTCGAGGCTACCGTCCGGGGCCAGGCGCGAGACGAAACCGTTCCCGTCCTTGGCGAGCGACGAACCGTTGACGTTCGTGACCAGATACCGATCGGCAACCTGGTCGTGGAGCACCGACTCGGGCGAACGCAATCCGACGTCGGCAACCGTGATGAGCTGCTCGGCCGGCTGCTCGGCCTGGCGGTCGCGGGAACAGCCGCCGGCTAGACCGAGCAGCGCTGCCGCGAGCAACAGCTTTCGGAGCAGACCCGTCACGGCGACCATCCTGGCCGATTCCTTTCGTCCCTAACCAGCGAGCCCGCCCGCCGCAGCGGATAAACCTGCCAAAGCCAGGTTGGCGACCACCCACAACGCGCCCACGATGAGCAGCGGCCCGCGAAGGCTCTTGGCACCGATGCGAATCTGATTGCCAAGGGCCAGCAGGCAGGCGTTCCAGGCGCCGAAGGGGGTGAACTGCACGCCGAGGTGATGCAGGAAGCCTTCGTCGAAGAGGAAGCCCAGGGAGAGCTGGAGATCGGTGAAGCCGGCAAAGCGCTGCAGCACGAAGATGAGCACGAGCCCAATGAGCTGGGGCACGTAGGCGTGCGCGGCGATGGCGAATTCGTCTTTGAACTTGAGCGGCGCGCTGCCGTAGGCATTGAACACCAACAGGAGCACCACAGCCACGAGGGCGAGCGAGAACAGACTGACGACCGTCCCGCCTCCAGCAATCAGGGCCCGGTTCCTCACGCTGCCGGCCCCCTCCAGTATCTCAAGACGTCGTTCTTCGGTGAGCCGATCGGGGGCGCGCTGATCCAGCACACGAACCTGTTCCTGGGCCCGTTCCCGCAGGATCGAGTCAGGGGTCCCGAATCCCACGATCCCGAAGGTCACCACGATGAGGAGAAGGGGAATCAGAGCCCGAGGACGCTGTGCCAGTTGCTTGAAGACCTCGACGGGCTCGTCGATGACCCGCACCGCGAGCCACCAGGGGTTTCGTGCTTCGGATTGGGGTGCTCGATTCGTTTCCATGGGTCTCGCCACTGGTGGGTTCTCGTCCCGGTCCGTCAGAAGCAGATCGCGCTTCCAAAGGGTCCGGCGACTCCGCGGTCGACCACGCGGATCTGGGTTGCCACCCATTCGGGCTCGACGTCGCTGCCCTTCCCGAGCACGGCGTAGCGCTCGTCGCCCTTGAGGAGCAAGCCAACGGTCTGCGGTCGAAGATCGATCTCCGCGTCGAAGCAGCCGTTGGGAGGACGCACCTCGACCCGGAGCAGGCGACGGGGTCGGCTGTCCAGCGACTGGTACACGCGATATCCCGAGACCTCCAGCGGAGGCGGAGCCGAGGCAGCCTCGTCCTGTCTGACGACCCCGAGCAACGCCAATGTGCCGGTGACGGTGCGCTCGGGGGCCCCCACGCTCAGGCCACGCCATGTCCGGTTGGCTACGCCCACGGTGATCGCGTAGACGCGATCGTTGATGGCGTCGATGTAGAGGTCCGTTCCATAGGAATAGCGCGCCAGGCGCGCCGCGCCAGGGACGCTCCGCGGCGCCTGCGTACCCAGCAATGCGAACACGGTGGAGATCGGTTGACCTGGCTCGATCGGGAGCGGCCGCACACTGCTCTCGAAGGGGGGCGGATCGATGGCAGGGACGAAGCGCGGCCCGCTGGTGGCGATCGCCACGACAAGGAGAACGGGCAGCAGCGCCACGGCGATGCCAAGCGCGCGCCGCTCGCGCAACGTGTCGAGCAGCCGGGTCAGGGGCCCCCGAGAGTCGGCTGCCTCCTTGGGCTGAGGCGTGATGGTCCACGCCAGCTGCGGCTGATCCTTGAGCGGCTCCGGGAGGGCTTTCTGGTCGTTACCACGCGCCGAGCGCGACACACGAGCCAGTTCCCTCATGACGTCCGACTGATCCGCGCCCCCCTTTTCGCGGGCACATGCAGGGCAGCCGCGAGGGTTCTCATCGTTGTAGGGGATCTTGTGAGTCGGACACCGAACCAACGCCATGGGAGGCCCCGTCAGATCCGTGGCAGCGTGACGCCACGCTGTGCCTGGTACTTGCCGCTCCGATCCGCGTACGACACTTCACAGACGTCGTCCGCTTCGAAAAACAGAACTTGCGCGATGCCCTCCTCCGCGTAGATCCTGGCGGGCAACGGAGTCGTGTTCGAGATCTCGAGTGTCACGTGGCCTTCCCACTCGGGCTCGAAGGGCGTGACGTTCGTGATGATCCCGCATCGGGCATAGGTGCTCTTCCCGACGCAAAGCGTAAGCACGTTTCGGGGGATGCGGAAATATTCCACCGACCGCGCGAGCGCGAACGAATTGGGAGGGATGATGCAGACGTCGCCCTCGAACTCCACAAACGAGCGCTGGTCGAAGGCCTTCGGGTCGACGATGGCCGACAGCACGTTCGTGAAGATCCGGAATTCTCGTGCCACCCGCATGTCGTATCCATAAGAGGAGACGCCATAGCTGATCACGCCCTCGCCGACCTGCGAATCACCGAACGGCTCGATCATCTGCGCGGTCCGCGCCATGTGACGAATCCAGCGATCCGACTTGATGGCCATGCACACCCTCGTCGTGCATCGAGGTTTGGGTCCGAGCACCGTGCGGCATCTCCCGCCCGGGGGTAAGCCACAGAAAGATACGTAAGCAGTGCTCGTTTGCCAGCTTAGCTTGCTTGACACCCGTTTGGAGCGCTAGGTAACTTCCCTCCGCCACAACACCGGAAATTCAAGGGGGAGCACGGCGAAGTGCTGCAGGAATACATACCGCTCGCGATGCTCATCGGCCTGGTCGTCTTCACGGCCGTAGCCATCATCGGCCTGTCACACATCACCCTTCCCGAACGCGCGACCCCGACGAAGAAGACGCCATACGAGTCGGGCATGCCCCCGCTCGGCGGGACCCGGGGGCGGTTCAGCGTGAAGTTCTACCTGATCGCGGTGCTGTTCATCGTATTCGATATTGAGACCGTCTTCATGATTCCGTGGGGAGTGTCCTTCCGCCAACTCGGGTTGTTCGGTTTGCTGGAAATGCTGGTGTTTGTGGTCATTCTGCTCGTCGGGTTCATCTATGTGTGGAAGCGGGGGGCGCTGGAATGGAATTGACGCCGTCGCCAGGCGCGGTCCCGCCCGCCGCGGGGAGGCCCGATCGGACGATCGTCGGTCAGGTCTCGCCCAACTGGGTGACGACCCGACTCGACTTCTTGGTCAACTGGGCGCGGTCGAACAGCATGTGGCCCATGCCGTTCGGCACGGCGTGCTGCGCCATCGAGTTCATGGCCACCGCCGCTAGCCGGTTTGACATTTCGCGGTTCGGGATGGAGCGGTTGGGATACACCCCTCGACAGGCGGACGTGTTGCTGTGTGCGGGCCGCTTGCCGTTCAAGCTCGCGCCGGTCATCCGCCGCATTTACGAGCAGATGCCCCAGCCCAAGTGGGTGATCTCCATGGGCGCGTGTGCGTCCTCCGGGGGGATCTTTGACACCTACGCGATGGTGCAGGGAATCGATACCGTGGTGCCGGTGGACGTGTACGTACCTGGGTGCCCACCGCGTCCGGAGGGACTTCTGTACGGCATTCTCCTCCTGCACAAGAAGGTGCGAGGTGAGACCATTGCCGATCCGGCCCTCCGACGGGAACGCGTCTTCAAGCAGGGCGATCTCCAGATTCCCGCGCGCCTAATCGACGAGTTGTCGGAGCCGTTCGGTAACTCCATTCACCAAACCCGCTCGGCCTAGAGACCGTGAACCCCACCGTCGACTCCCTGCGGCGCGCGTTCGGAACGACAATCGGGCGCGCGTTCGTGTCATGTGGGCAGACGGTCGTGTACGTCGACGCCACGGAGCTGCGAACGGTTCTTCGCTGGCTGAAGGAAAGCCCGGACGAGCACTACGAGTACCTGGTCGACCTCACGGCAGTCGAGTATCGCGATGCCGAGAGACCGCTCGAGGTGGTGTACCAGCTCCGATCGTTGTGGCGAGGGGCTGAGTTGCGGGTGAAAATGGAGCTGCTGAATGACGAGCCGCTCGAGGTCGATTCCGTGGTACCGATCTGGCGCGCGGCTGACTGGCTCGAGCGTGAGGTCTACGACATGTTCGGGATCACGTTCCGCGAGCATCCCGACCTGCGGCGCCTGCTGATGTGGGAGACGTACAAGGAGGGCTACCCGCTCCGAAAGGACTTTCCTTTGCGGGGCCGGTTCTCACGGGCCGAACAGGTGCGGCAGGCGCTCGCGGCAAACCCGGAGGCCCATTACTCGCTGGAAGAGCTGTCCGCCGCCCAGCTGCAGGATGACTTGCCGGGCGACATGCGGGAGCGGCTCGAGCGGGGCGAGCGCGGGCTGATCGCCGAGCCGGGTGAGAGCGACGATGGCTGACAAGCGGACTGTCGCCCTTGACCTCGCCACTCCGGGCATGGATGCCGAGGGGCGCCCGATCCGGGTCCCGATCGGTGTCGCCGAGGGCCCGGGCCCGGAGCCGGACTTCTCGTCCGAGCGGCTGCTGCTCAACGTGGGACCGCAGCATCCCGCTACGCATGGCGTGCTTCGCCTCGTCGTGGAGCTGGATGGTGAGGTGGTCACCCGCGTGGTCCCGCACATCGGGTACCTTCACTCCGGGTTCGAGAAACTCGGGGAGTATCGGCACTACAACCAGATCATCCCGCTGACCGATCGCACCGACTATCTGGCCCCCATGGCGAACAACGTCGCCCTGGCCATGGCGGCCGAGCAGCTCATGGGCATCGAGGTCACCGAGCGGTGCCAAGTGCTCCGGGTCATCGCGTGCGAGTTGAGCCGAATCATCTCACATCTCGTGTGGCTCGGTACCACGGCGGTCGACATCGGCGCCTTTACGCCGTTTCTCTGGACCTTCCAGGAGCGGGAGAAGGTCTATGACCTGCAGGAAGCGTGGACCGGTGCCCGGCTCACGACCAGCGTCGCGCGCGTCGGCGGTATGATGGCCGATCTGCCCGATGGCTTCGAGCCGAAGCTCCGGGAGTTCTGCCAGGCCTTTCCGGGCGTGCTGGACGAGGTCGACCGTCTCCTCACGAGGAACGGCATTTGGATTGCCCGCTTGCAGGGCATCGGCATCATGACCGGAGAGGAGGCGATCAACTACGGCCTTTCCGGCCCCATGCTCCGCGCCAGCGGCGTCCCGTACGACGTTCGCAAGGACCGGCCGTACCTCGATTACGAGACCTACGACTTCGAGGTGCCCATCGGCGAGCACGGCGATGTCTACGATCGGTATCTCGTTCGGATGGAAGAAATGCGGCAGTCCGTCCGGATCTTGGAGCAGGCGTTGGACCGGCTTCCGGACGGTGCGCTGAATGTCGATGACCCCCGCGTCATCTTGCCGCCGAAAAGCACCGCGATGTCGGACATGGAGGCCATGATCTTCCATTTCAAGCAGGTCATGGAAGGCGTGCCGGCCCCGGTCGGTGAGGTGTACACGGCGATCGAGAACGGGAAGGGAGAGCTTGGCTACTATTTCGTTTCTGACGGGACGGCCAAGCCGGTGCGGTGGCGGATTCGCCCGCCTTCGTTCCTCAACATCGCCGCGCTGCCGAAGATGGCCGAGGGGCATCTGTTTGCCGACCTCATCGCCATCAACGCCAGCGTGGACATCGTGATGGGAGAGATCGACCGCTGAGGCGGTCGGGGGCTGCGAGGAGTCGACGCACTGACCATGCATGATGCGAGCACTCACGAGTCCGTCTTTGACGGAAAGCGGCGGGCGCGTCTCGACGAGATCATGAAGCGGTATCCAACCAAACAGGCCGCACTGTTGCCGGCCCTCTGGATGGTGCAAGAGGCGCACGGATGGGTGTCCGATCAGGCGATGGCCGAGGTAGCGGACGTGTTGGAACTCACACCGGCGTACGTCAAGGGCGTGGTGACATTCTACACGATGTACCACCAGCACCCGGTCGGGAAATACTTCATTCAGGTGTGCACGACGACCCCCTGCAACATCTGCGGTGCGGAGGGTGTTGTCGAGGCGTTCCTTCAACACACGGGATGCGGTGAGCTCGGGGCCACCTCCAAGGACGGGAGGTACACGGTGGTCGAAGTGGAGTGTCTGGGTGCATGCGGGTTCGCCACGCCTGTCCTGGTCAACGACGATTTCATCGAGAATGTGACATCCGAGACGGTGCCGGACCTTCTGGAGCGCTACCGGTGACGCCGACGCGATCGAGCCGACCGGCTGTGGGTGCAGCCCATCCGCGGTGGGGTGCGTCGTTGGAGGGACGGGCCTAATGGGCTACCCGCATAAGCCACATCCAAGGGAAACACTCGTTCTCAGCGAGCATTTTGGCGATTCAGACGCGCGGACGTATGACGGCTGGGTCAAACGGGGCGGCTACCGGGCTCTGGAGCAGGCGCTGGGAATGGAACCTCAGGCGGTGATCGACGAGGTCAAGGCGTCCGGGCTGCGCGGGCGGGGTGGGGCCGGCTTCCCTGCCGGGGTGAAGTGGGACTTCATGCCGAAGCAGAAGAGCAAGCGTCATTACCTATGCTGTAACGCCGACGAGTCGGAACCCGGAACTTTCAAGGACCGCGAGATCATGCGCTGGACGCCCCACGCGCTGATCGAAGGGTGCGCCATCGCCGCGCACGCCATACGAGCCGAGGTGGTCTACGTCTACATTCGCGGCGAGTTCACCGAGGCAATCGCGGTCATGCAGCAAGCGCTGGACGAGGCCTATGCCAAGGGCGTGCTGGGTCGGAAGGCCTTGGGCTCGGGCACGTCCATCGACATGTACATCCATCGCGGGGCAGGTGCGTACATCTGCGGCGAGGAAACCGCGCTGATGAACTCAATCGAGGGCAAGCGCGGGAACCCCCGAATCCGACCGCCGTTCCCGGCGGCTGTCGGAGTCTTCGGGATGCCCACGACGATCAACAACGTCGAGACGCTCGGCTCGGTGCCTCACATAATGACGCGCGGGGCGGAGTGGTATAAGTCGCTGAGCCTCTCGAGCCCCAAGAGCACGGGGACGAAGCTGATGAGTGTCTGTGGTCACGTCGCGAGACCCGGGAATTTCGAGATCACGATGGGCTTCCCCATGAAGGATCTGATCTACGATCTCTGCGGCGGCATGAGTCCAGGCCGGACCCTCAAGGCGGTCATTCCCGGTGGATCGTCCGTGCCGGTGCTGGATCGCGAAGAGGCCGAGAACTGTGTCCTCGACTACGAGGGCTGCGTTGCCGCGGGCACCATGCTTGGCTCGGGCGGCATGATCGTGTTCGACGATACGGCTGACATGGTCTATCAAATGATGCGCATCGCGAAGTTCTATGCGCATGAGTCCTGTGCGCAGTGCACGCAATGCCGGGAGGGCACGGCGTGGACGGTTCGGATTCTCCAGAAGATCCTGTCGGGGCGAGGCGAGATGCAGGATCTCGATCTCCTGCTGGACGTGGGCGAGATGATGACGGGGAAGACGATCTGCGTCCTGAGCGACTCCTGCGCTGCGCCGGTGGGGAGCGCCGTGCAGAAGTTCCGCGGCGAGTTCGAAGCGTATATCAAGGGCGCGCGGCAGCCTGCCGTCGCGCTCGTGTGAGGTGGGGATGGCCGATCAGGAACGGGTGACACTGGCCATCGACGGGATGGAGATCACGGTCCCCAAAGGGACCACCATCCTCGAGGCGGCGAAACAGGCCGGCGTCTTGATTCCCCATTACTGCTATCACCCAGGACTGCCGGTGGCCGGCGTTTGCCGAATGTGTCTCGTCGAGATCGAGGGGGTGCCGAAGCTGCAGATCGGCTGTGCAACCCCCGCGGCCGAAGGTCAGACGGTGCGGGTCAACGAGTCCGAGCAGGCCAAGCACGCCAGGCAGGGTGTGCTGGAGTTCTTGCTCATCAATCATCCGCTCGACTGTCCGATTTGCGATCAAGCGGGCGAGTGCGAGCTACAGAACTATGTGTTCCAGGAGGGCCGAGCCCGCACACGGTACTCTCCGACATATCCGAAGCGCTTCAATCCGGTGGAAGATTTCGGCGGGGACGTGCTGTACGTTCCCAACCGGTGCATCCTCTGCACGCGCTGCGTTCGGTTCATGGACCACGTGGCCGGCGAGCACGTGCTCAACGTGAGTGAGCGAGGAGACCGCGCCTACATCGGGATCCATCCGCAACGGCAGCTCGACCATCCGTGGGCGGGGAACGTGGTGGACCTGTGTCCCGTGGGGTCGCTGCTGTCGAAGGACTTCCTGCACAAGGCGCGCGCGTGGGAGCTGGATCACACGCCGAGTGTGTGCACGGGGTGCTCTCAGGGCTGCAACGTGAACCTCGACACGCGGGCCCATTCGGTGGTCCGGGTCCGTCCGCGGCCCAATGCCGAGGTCAACAAGTACTTCATGTGCGACCACGGGCGGCAGACCTATCGAGCCATGAATCGGGGGGACCGGATCGAAGCCCCGCTCGTGGCCGAAGGTGGCGCACTCGTGGCGGCCGACTGGGATCACACGCTGGCGCGGGCCGCCCAGATTCTAAAGGGATCGAGCGGCACGGCCGTGGCGCTCGTGTCGCCTTCGGCGTCGACCGAGGCGCTGTACCTCCTCAAGGCGGTCCTCGACGGATTCACGATGACCGCGGCGTTCCGTGTGGAACGGGCGGATGGCGAGCAGCCGTTAGCGGGGATCGCGGGGCTGTCGCTTCGGAGCGAGCGCGCCCCAAACGTCGCCGGTGCGACGTTGCTCGGATACGAGGAATCGTTCGATCGCGCCCTCGAGGCTGCCAGGCAGGCCGCGGTGGTCGTTGTGTTGGACGAGGATCTGGATGGGGTCACGAGTGACATGCTCAAGGGCAGCGGCAATTTGATCTACCTGGGTAGGGCCCTACCGGACGTGGCGCGCTCGGCTCGCGTTGTGCTCCCGGTGACCAACGTCGCCGAAGAGGATGGATCCTTTGTCAACCGGGACGGTCGGGTACAGCGGTATCTCCAGGCCAAGTCGGGTCCCGGGATGGCGCGACCGGCGTGGTGGATCTTGAGCGAGTTGCTGGCGGAGCTCGGTCGCGGTGAACCGCTTGGGAGCGCGGCCGAGGCGTTCGAGATCTTGGCTGCCAAGGAACGCGCCTTCGACGGGATGTCCTACGGAAGCTTGGGTCTCAAGGGGGTCCGGGTGGGGAACGGGACCGCGGCGGAGGTGACTGCATGACCCCAGAGCTGAAGGGGTTCCTGTTGGTCAGCGGCATCAAGGTCTCAGTGGCCTTCGGGACGCTGTTTCTGATCATCGCCTTCGTCACCTGGCTGGAGCGGCGGGTGGCGGCCTGGATCCAGAATCGCATCGGACCGAACCGCGTGGGGCCGTTCGGGCTGTTCCAGCCCATCGCCGACGGCATCAAGAACTTCGTCAAGGAAGAGCTGCTGCCAGGCCAGGCCGATCGCACCCTCTTCATCTTGGCGCCAGCGATGGCATTCGTACCGTCGCTGCTCCTGTTCGCTGTCATCCCGTTTGCCGCACCGCTGCCGGTGTCCTTCGACTTCACGCTCCCTGTGCTCGGTCGATTCGTCCACGTGGGACCGGTCTCGATGGTGATCGCGGATCTGCCCATCGGATTCCTCTTCATTCTCGCGATTTCCAGCCTCGCCGTATATGGCATCGTGTTCGCAGGCTGGTCGTCGGGAAACAAGTACTCGTTGCTCGGCGGGCTGCGTTCCAGCGCGCAGATGGTAAGCTACGAGATCGCCATGGGGATGAGTCTGGTGCCCGTGCTGCTCGTCGGTGGGAACGTCAAGTTGACGGAGCTGGTCCGGCTGCAACAGGACTCCCTCTGGTTCATCCTCGCCTTGACGGTGGGCTTCGTGCTGTTCGCGATCTCGGCGCTCGCTGAAAACAACCGGTTGCCGTTCGATCTCCCGGAGGCCGAGGGCGAGCTCGTAGGCGGGTACCATACGGAGTACAGCTCCATGCGTTTCGCCACCTTCTTCCTTGCGGAGTACGGGGCCCTGGTCACCATGTCGGCGCTCATGGCCACGCTGTTCTTCGGTGGGTGGGACATCCCGGGATCCTGGGACGAGGGGGAACCGTCGGTGATCGTGTCGCTGGCTACGCTCGCGATGTTCCTGGCCAAGACGTTCTTCTTCATTCTGTGCTACATCTGGATTCGGTGGACGCTCCCGCGCTTCCGTTTCGATCAACTGATGGCGCTGGGATGGAAGGTCATGCTGCCGCTGGTGCTGACGTACATCATGATCTTGGCAACGGCCGTCTGGGCCTTCGACACGGCGGGCCTGGCATTCGGTCGGACCTACGTGGTGGCTCTGTTCGGCGTGAACGTGGTGCTCCTGCTCGCCATCCTGTGGGGGCTCGATCGAAACCGTATCATTTGGGGGCAGCGCCTGACCCGCGAAGGGAGCGTGTGATGGCGATACGCGTCGTGGTGGTCAAGCGGCCGGAGCGGGAGATCAGCTACCTGCGGGCTGCGCTCAAGGGCATGGCGATGACGTTCCGCCATCTGTTGCAGAAGAAATTCACGATGCAGTACCCCGAGCAACGGTCCACGGACGACTGGTCGCTGTCACCGCGGTGGCGAGGCACACACCGCATGCTCACGGACGAGCAGGGTCGGGCGAAGTGTGTGGCCTGCGGGCTCTGCCCACAGATCTGCCCGGCGAACTGCATCAAGCTGGTCCCGGGCGAAGACGAGGTGGGCCATCGATATCCGCTGATCTACGAGATCGACGAATTCCGGTGTGTCTTCTGCGGCTATTGTCAGGAGGTGTGTCCGGAAGAAGCGATTCACGTCGGCGTGCACTACGAGAACGCGGAATACGAGCGGGAGCGCTTCGTATACGACCTGGAGCGACTCTGTGCGCAGACGCATCCCGTGTCGACACTCTGGGATCCCTCGGATCCCAAAGGTGAGTGACCGTGACACACGTCGAAATCGTGTTCTGGATCACCGCGGTGGTCGCCATCGCCTCGGCGTTCCTCTGCATCACCAGACGGAGTCCCGTTGCGAGCGCCCTCTGGCTCGTGAGCACCATGTTCGCCCTTGCCGTCATGTTCCTGCTTCTGGACGCGCACTTCATTGCCGCGATGCAGGTGCTGGTCTACGCGGGCGCCATCATGGTGCTGTTTCTGTTCGTAATCATGCTGCTGAATGTGGGACGAGCGAGTTCGAGCGATATGGTGGGCTGGGTGGGACGCCTCGTGATGGCGGCAATTGCCGTGGTTCTCGCAGCCGAGCTCTGGGTGCTGAGCCGGGCGGGTCCATCAGCCGACGTGCGGCTCGGCGCCGAATCGGTATCCCAGCTCGCCGCGGAGCAGGGAGCGGTGGGAATGATCGGCGAATCCTTGTTCAGGGTGTTCCTGGTGCCCTTTGAGATTACGTCGGTGCTGCTGCTCGCGGCGATTGTCGGGGCGGTGGTACTGGCCAAGAGGCGGCTCTGATGCTACTCGGACCCTCCCTCACGGTCTCGCTGATTCTGTTCAGCATTGGCGTGGCGGGCGTGTTGATCCGCCGGAACGCGATCATCGTCTTTATGTGCATCGAGCTCATGCTCAACGCGGTGAACCTCTCATTCATCGCGCTCGCGCAGCAGCTCGGCCGAGAGGGACAGGTGATCGTTTTCTTCGTGATGGCTGTCGCGGCGGCGGAGGCGACGGTCGGGCTCGCCATCATGATTGCGATCTATCGACATAAGAATTCGCTCAATGTCACTGAGCTCAACCTGCTGAGGGGCTGATGCCGGCGTCCGTGGGGTGGGTGTGGCTGGTCATCGTCTTGCCGTTCCTCGGCTTCCTGGTGAACGGCACGCTGAGCTTCGTGCGGCCCGACGCGAAGCGGGTTGTGAGTGCCGTCGGAGTCGGTGTACTCGCACTGTCGTTCGTCGTCGCGCTGGTGGTGACCGGCGGGGTGGTCGCACACCCGCCGCACGGGCATCCCTACGTGCTGACCCTATGGTCCTGGATGCCGGCGGGGAGCCTGCAGATCGACGCGGCGCTGCAGGTCGACCAACTGTCAACGGTGATGATGTTGGTGGTGACGGGCATCAGCACCTTGATCCACATCTTCAGCATCGGCTATATGCGCGAAGACCCGGGCTACCCCCGGTACTTCGCGTATCTGAATCTCTTCGTCTTCTTCATGCTGATCCTGGTGCTCGGCGCCAGCTTCCCGGTGATGTTCGTTGGATGGGAAGGTGTTGGCCTGTGCAGCTATCTCCTGATCGGCTTCTGGTACGAGAACAAGCCATTCGCCGATGCGGGCAAGAAGGCCTTCATCATGAACCGTATCGGGGACTTTGGATTCCTCGTGGCGATGTTCATGATCTTCCACGCGACCGGCAGCCTGTCGTTCGTCACGGTGTTCGAAGAGGCGCCACAGTTGTTTGCCGTGGGCGGGACCACGATCACGCTCATCACGTTGGCGCTGTTCATGGGATGCACGGGGAAGTCAGCCCAGATCCCGTTGTTCACGTGGCTCCCGGACGCCATGGCCGGCCCGACACCCGTTTCCGCGCTGATCCATGCCGCCACCATGGTAACGGCGGGTGTGTATCTGGTGGCCCGGGCGAACGTGCTGTTTGCCATGGCCCCGGTCTCCAGTTTGGTGGTGGCGGCCACGGGTGCCGCGACCGCGCTGTTTGCCGCGACCATTGCCGTCAAGCAGTGGGATATCAAGAAGGTGCTGGCGTATTCGACCATCTCTCAGCTCGGGTACATGTTCATGGGCGTGGGGGTCGGCGCGTACGCAGCAGGCATTTTCCATTTGACAACCCATGCGTTCTTCAAGGCGCTTCTGTTCCTGGGCTCGGGCAGCGTGATCCACGCGCTGCACCACGCGTTCCATGCGACTCACCGGCACGACGACGCGCAGGACATGCGTAACATGGGCGGCCTACGGCGCTACATGCCGTGGACGGCGGCGCTGATGTGGATCGCCACGCTCGCCATCGCCGGGGTGCCCGGCTTCTCGGGGTTCTTCTCCAAGGACGAGATCCTCGCCATGACCTTCGCCCGAGGTCAGGAGGCCGGCGTTTTCTATGTGCTGTGGATCGTCGGGGCGGTGGCTGCGCTGCTCACCGCGTTTTACATGACGCGGATGATGCTGTACACGTTCCACGGTCCGACGCGTACCGGCGAGGAGGAGGAACGGCACCTTCACGAGGCCCCGTGGGTCATGACAGGACCATTGCTCTTTCTCGGCATCGGGAGCGTCGTGGCCGGAGTGTTGAACCTCCCCGCCGTCCTTCCCGGGAGCGGGTGGTTGCACCACTTCCTGGAGCCGGTGACCGAGGGGAGCACCGCCTATCTCCCGGAGTTCCATCTCGCGAGCGCGACGGAATGGGCGCTCCTGGGACTCGCGACCCTGATCGCCGCGGCTGGTATCCTCGGGGCGTGGAATTTCCTCAAGCCGGCACTGCTCCAACCGGCGAGCCTCGCAACGCCGGAGTCCGGGCTGCAGAGGATTCTGCTGCGGAAGTGGTATGTGGATGAGATCTACGATGCCCTCGTGATACGACCGATCATGTGGCTCTCCGAGCGCACCTTCTGGAAGGTCGTGGACGTCGGGGTCATCGATGGTGTGCTCGTGAACGGCTCGGCGAAGACGGCACGTGCCGTCGGGTGGATCGGAAGTCGACTCCAGTCCGGTCGAGTCGCGACCTACGTGTTCTTCTTCGTGTTGGGCTCGATCCTCGTGCTCCGCGCCCTGCTACGGTGAAGTGATGATATACGGCGAGTGGATCCTGGACCTGCTGCTGGCGTTCCCGGTTCTCGCGGCGCTGGCCGTGCTGTTGAGTCCGGAGGCGGCGGCGAAGCGCGTGGCGCTGGTCGGGACCCTGGTAGAATTCCTGCTCTCCGTGCCGCTCTGGTGGATGTTCGATCCGGGGACGGCGGCCATGCAGTTCCAAGTGACGCATCCCTGGATCCCAGGGTGGGGGATCATGTTCAGCCTCGGGCTCGACGGGATCTCGCTGTTCATGGTGCTGCTCACGACGTTCACGATGCCGCTCGCAGTGCTTGGAAGCTGGAACTACATCAAGGAGAAGCAGCGAGCGTACTACGCCCTCCTGCTGGTGCTCACGACCGGAATGCTCGGCGTCTTCGTGGCGCTCGATCTGTTCGTCTTCTACGTGTTCTGGGAAATCATGCTCATCCCGATGTACTTCCTCATCGGGGTGTGGGGCGGGCCGCGCCGGCTGTATGCGGCCATCAAGTTCTTCCTGTTCACCTTCGTCGGATCGCTGCTCATGCTTGTGGCGATCCTGGTGATGTACTCCGTCGTGGGGCGGGCAACCGGAGAGTATTCATTCGCGTACAGTCACCTCCTGGACAACGTGGGCAGTGTGGAGCGATGGGCGTTCTGGCTCTTTGGGGCGTTCTTCCTGGCGTTCGCCATCAAGGTGCCGATGTTCCCGTTCCACACGTGGTTGCCGGATGCCCACGTGGAGGCACCCACCGCTGGCTCAGTCATCCTGGCCGGTATCCTCCTGAAGATGGGGACATACGGCTTCCTCCGGTTCGCCGTGCCGTTCTTCCCTGGGGTGGCGTTCCATCCAACCGTGCAGACCGTGGTCGTCGTGCTCGCGGTGACCGGCATCATCTACGGCGCGCTTGTCGCCATGGTCCAACCCGATTTCAAGAAGTTGGTGGCGTACTCCTCCATCAGCCATCTGGGCTTCGTCATGCTCGGGATCTGGGCGCTCTCGCTCCAGAGTGTCGAGGGCGCGATCATCATCATGATCAGCCACGGGATTTCGACGGGTGCACTGTTCTTCCTCGCCGGGATGTTGTACGAGCGCGCCCACACTCGGGAAATCGCGGCGTTTGGCGGGATTGCCCGGGTCGTACCGGCACTGGCGGCCACGTTGACGATCGTCTCACTCTCGTCGATCGGACTGCCTGGCACGAACGGCTTCATCGGTGAATTCCTCGTCCTGGTGGGGTCCTTTGGGACGTTCCCGTGGGCGACGGTGGTTGCGGCGACGGGAGTGATTTTCGCCGCCGCCTACCTCCTGCGTGCGCTTCAACGTCTCATCTACAACAAGCTCGACAATCCGGAGCATGAGCGCATGCGAGACCTCTCGGCGCGGGAGCTGCTGGTCCTCGTTCCGCTCATCGTGTGCATCCTGTGGATCGGTCTCTATCCGGCGCCGTTCCTCAGACGGGTGGAGGCGTCGGCGCAAGCCTTGGTGGAGCAGATCAGGGGGCCCGAGGCCACGACCACCCCCGCGCGCGCTGCCGAGGTGGTTCGATGATCCCTGCCTACGTCGATCTGAGCGAAGCGTCGGGATTGCTCGTGGCCCTGCTGCCCGAAGTGTTTCTCACGGGCTGGGTGCTGCTGCTCCTCCTGGTGGTGGCGTGGCAACACCGGAGTGCCGAAGATCAACAACTCGTCGGACGGCTCTCGCTCGCCGGTCTGGTCGTGACCCTCGCGCTGGTCATTTTGTATTGGCTCCGCGGACCGGAGCCCGAGGGACTGGAGCTCATGATCGCCCTGGACGGATTTCGGTACGCGACGGCGGCCGTGTTCCTGATCGGGGCGATTCTCGCTGTGGCCATCTCGATGCACTACCTGCGGCGAGAGAGCATCCTCGTGCCGGAATACTATTTGCTCATTCTCCTCGCCACCATCGGGATGATGTTCATGGGGGGCGGGGCAGATCTCGTGGTGATCTTCCTCGGTCTCGAGCTCATGTCGGTGGCGGTCTACGTCCTTGCTGGCATCAATCGCAGGAGCATCTTCGCCGCGGAGGCGGCGCTCAAGTACTTCCTCCTCGGGGCCTTTGCGTCCGCGTTTCTCCTGTATGGCATCGCGCTCATCTACGGCGCAACGGGAACGACCAACCTCACGCTCGTCTACGTTCAGATCTCGGCAATGGGCCTGCAGACTGACGTCATGCTCATTGCCGGGATCGCGATGCTGTTGGTGGGGTTCGGGTTCAAGGTCGCCGCTGTGCCATTTCACATGTGGACGCCGGACGTGTATGACGGGGCGCCGACACCGGTCACGGCGTTCATGGCTGCGGCCGTGAAGGCGGCGGCGTTTGCGGCGCTGATGCGCATCCTCGTCCAGGCGCTGGCTCCGATGGATTCGGTGTGGACTGAGGCCGTGTGGTGGCTGGCGGCGATCACCATGGTCGTCGGCAACGTCATCGCCCTCGCCCAGCGGCGACTCAAGAGGATGCTCGCGTACAGCTCGATCGGTCACGCCGGGTATCTGCTTGTTGCGGTCACCAGCGGCACGGATCTGGGCACGGCGGCCCTGCTGTATTACGTCCTGGTCTACACGCTGATGACGGTCGGTGCGTTCGCCATTCTTACAGTGGTGGGACGGGGTGGGGAGCGGGACACGCGCATCGACGACTTCAACGGGCTCGGATCGCGCAGACCATGGCTCGCTTTCGCGATGACGGTCTTCATGCTGTCATTACTCGGCTTCCCCGGCACGGCTGGCTTCATCGGGAAGTGGTACATCCTCTCCGCTGCCGTGCAGGCGGATCAGTTCAAGCTGGCCGTCGTGCTCGTCGGCGCCAGCATCCTGTCGGCGGGCTACTATTTGCCGGTGATCATGGCGATGTACATGAAGGACCCGGTCTCCGACACCGCGCACGTGGAGACCCGAGCAGTCGGGGCGGTGCGATGGGTCATCGGGGTCACCGCCATGCTGCTGCTCCTGTTCGGTGTCTGGCCCAACGCGGTGCTAGACCTGGCTAAAGAGGAGGGCCGGCAGCTTCGTCCGGCAGTGCTGGTCACGGTTTCCCGCTGAATGTCGAGTGGGCTCGCTAGCCCGCACGAGCCCTTCCTGAGGTATCCATGGACATACCGAGCGTAATCTTTCGGCAGTACGACATTCGAGGTGTCGTTGGCGACCAGCTGACGGCCCCGCTGGCCCACGCCGTCGGCCGATCGGTGGCCACCGTGACACGCGGCCGCATCGGGAGGGCTCCTCGCCTTGCCGTGGGCCGCGACAACCGCCCGTCGGGCACGATGCTGGCCAGCGCCGTGCGAGATGGCATCGCGCGGGCAGGTGGCACGGCGGTCGATGTCGGGGTTCTCCCGACGCCCGCCCTGTACCTCGCGCTCCACGAGCTTTCGGTCGATGGTGGAATCCAGGTGACGGGATCCCACAACCCGCCCGAGTTCAACGGGTTCAAGATGGTTTCGGCCGGCGCGACGCTCCACGGCGAGGATATCCAGGAGTTGCACCGACTGATCTCGGACGATGCGCTGGACACAGGGGACGGGGCGCTGGAAGCCGACGCATCCGTTCTCGGTCGTTACAGCGATGCCATCGTGAGCCGGAACGGGCCGATCGCGCGGCCCGTGAAGGTCGTGGTGGACTGCGGCAACGGCGTGGCGAGCCTCGTCGCGGAGACGGTGCTGCACCGACTCGGGGCCGACGTCGTGCCGCTGTTCTGTGAGTCGGACGGGACGTTCCCGAACCATCATCCGGATCCCACCGTCCCGGAGTACCTCACGGATCTCCAGGACACCGTGCGACGCACAGGGGCCGAGTTGGGCATTGCCTTCGACGGCGACGGCGATCGGATCGGCGCGGTGGACGAGAACGGCACCATTGTCTACGGGGACCAACTCCTCGTACTCCTGGGGCGGGAGCTCGCCGATCGGCGGGGTGGGGGACACCCGGTGATCTTCGACGTGAAGTGCTCCGACGTGCTGGCCGGCGCCCTGACTCAAGCGGGACTCGAGCCGGTGATCTGGAAGACCGGACATTCGCTGATCAAGGCCAAGATGAAGGAAACGGGAGCACCGCTGGCCGGGGAGATGAGCGGCCACATGTTCTTCGCCGACGACTACTATGGCTTCGATGATGCCCTGTTCGCCGCGGCGCGGTTACTCAACTACGTGGCGCGACGAGGAGGACCCCTGTCCGTTCTGTTGGCCGACCTACCGAAGACGTATGCGACCCCGGAACTCCGCGTTGCCTGTCCGGACGAACGGAAATTCGATGTCGTGGAGAAGGCTGCCCAGCACTTCGCTGCCCGCCACAAGGTGCTGACACTCGACGGCGCCCGAATCTCTTTCCCCCACGGGTGGGGGCTCGTGCGTGCCTCCAACACCCAACCGGTGCTGGTCATGCGCTTCGAGGCCACCGAGGAGGCGGCGCTCCAGGAATACCGCGCCACCGTGGAGGGGTGGCTGAGGAAGCAGGGAATCTCGGTGTAGTGCGGTGACAGCACGGCGCTGGATTCAGGCGGCGGCGTTGCTCGCGCTGGTCGTACTGGTCCTGGGGCGGTGGCAGGCCGTGGCGACCGGTAATGCCTGGTGGGCGGCGACGCTCGAGATCGGGGCCACCCATGCCTTCCTGTCGCGGATCCGGGCGACGCTGCGGGTGTCGGCGCTCTTGGTCGCCACCGTCTGGTGCGTGGGAAATCTGTTGCTGGTATATCGATCGATTCGATCGGTGCACGTCCCGCGACGGCTGGGCGATCTCGAGATCCTCGAAGCCGTTCCACGCCGCCTCCTGCTGGTGGGTGCCGTGGCTGCAGGTGTCCTGTTGGCGGTGGCGCTGAGCCACGGGGCCGGGGAGTGGTGGTACGCCCGCACGCTGGGAGGATTCCATGCTCCCCTGGGCGTTCGCGACCCCGTGCTCGGGCACGATCTGTCCTACTATCTCTTCCGTCTCCCGTGGCAACGCACGCTGCACTCGTTCGTCACGCTTCTCACCGGCGTCTTGCTCGCGACAACGGCAGTGCTGTACGCAGCGGTCGGCGCGATCCGCTGGTCGCGGCGACGGCTTCGCGTGAACGAGCTAGCCCGATGGCACCTGGCTTTCCTTGCCGCCGCGTTTGCGCTGGCGCTCCTGTGGGGCTACCGGCTCGAGCCCGCCGAGTATGTCGCCGGGGTGCACGACCTTCCGGTCGACCAGGTGCTGACTGCCGTCCGCATCCCGGTGGCGCGCATGCTGAGCGTCCTCGCACTCGTCGCGCTCGGCGGGAGCCTCATGTGGCTGTGGACTGGACGCTTGGTTCTGCTCGGCGTGCCCTGGGCACTGCTGGCCCTCGGCTCGTTTGCGGGCCACTACGTGGTTCCGTCTTTTGCCGGCGCCGTCAGAAGCAGTGCCGAGCTGGTCCTGCCCGACATCGAAGCCAGAAGGCCTCAATTCGAAAGCATCGCGTACGGGGCGGTGACGAGCGAGCGCCCGCTCGATGTCGTTGGTGCGCGAACGCGTGCCACCGGGGAACGCGGAACGGAACTCGATGGTGGGGTGCAGTGGGACGGCTTTGCCGTGACCGTTTTGCTCAATCGCGTCGCGGCCCCCGAGCTCGAGCACGCGTTTACGGAGGCATCGCTGGGGATGTACCGCACGACCGACGGGACTTCCGTTCCTGTCTATGTCGCAGCCCGGGTGACGGACCCCGCCGCGGCACGCGCGGCTGGTCAGGAGGTGACGTGGGACGAGGTTCATCTGGGGCGGTATGCGACCGCCCGAGGAGCGATTGCGGTCCGGGCCGACGCGGTGGCCGAGAGCGGGCTCCCGCTCTACGTCCCAAACACGCGCACCCCTGAGGTCTCGTCGGCTCGAGTCGTCGAGACGGCCCTGGGCGACTCGACGATCCTGGTGGGCCCCGGCCTGACGGATTTCGCCATTCTCCCCGCTACGGGAGCTCGGCGAGGTGTTCCGCTGGGTGGGTTCTGGCGCCGGCTGACGCTGGCCTGGCTACTCCAGAGCCCTCGACTGGTTACGTCGGATGCCGTGGGCGACTCGACGATCGTCGTCTGGCATCGGGACGTCGTCACCCGGCTCGAGCGGTTCGCTCCGTTCGCGCGGTTCGGCCAGGCGCGGGCCGTCGTGATCGACGGGCGGTTGTTCTGGGTGGCCAATGGCTACGTCAGCGCACGAGGCTTCCCGTTGAGTCCACCCGTCAGATGGCGCGATCAGACGGTGCGCTATCTCCGGTCGAGCCTCGTCGGCGTTGTCGATGCGGCGTCGGGTGAGACGGTGGTCTATCTGACCCGCGAGGCCGATCCGGTGACCCTCGCGTGGGCTCAACTGGCTCCGCAGGTGCTGCGGCCAGCCGCGGAGCTGCCCCGCTCTATCCTCCCGAACGTGCCGTATCCTGAGGAGTCCCTCACAGCACAGATCGCGATCCTGCAACGATCGACCCCTGGGTCCGCTGCGCTCGAGCAACCGGTGCTTGGACCGTCGGTGAGCGGTTCCCTGGTGGGGCAGGAGCCTTACTGGTGGGTCGGACCCACGATGGGCGACACGGTCCCGCGACTGCGCTTGCTGGTCCCGCTCGAGGGGTACGAATCCGGACGGCTGGCAGGTCTCCTCGACGGTACGGTTCGGCAATCGGCACTCGTGCTCGAGCTGTACCGCGCCGACCGCTCCGACGAACCGTTGGGACCCGGCCAGATCGCCAGGCAGTTTGCGCGCCTGCGCGGAGAGGCGGTCGGGATCGCGGGGGTGGTGCGCATGCTGCCACTCGCAGGCGGGTTGGCAGCCGTGCAGTCGTCCTATGCCTCGCCCGGCGATGGCGGCGCGCCGCCTCAATTGGTCGATGTTGCAGTGAGCCTGGGTGGCGGAGTCGGCAGCGGACCTTCGCTGCGGGTGGCGTTGGAGCGCCTCCGAGCCGATGCCTCGCCTCCCGAAGGCGACCGACGCGAGTGGACCCGGGCCAGGCAGTGGTTCGACCGTATGGACGCGGCCCGGCGGACCGGTGACTGGGCTGCGTTCGGCCGCGCATACGACGAGCTTCGCCGACTGCTGCTGCCACGCGGGGACTCCATACGGTGAACTCTCCTTGCTGCCGTTCCTGCCCGCGGCTAGCTTGCACGCCGCTGTGACAACCGTGCCGCGGAAGATCGTGATTGCGCTGGGAGGACACGCCCTGTCGCCCCTTGGGGAGCGTGCTGACATTCACACCCAGTTCCGGCATACTCGCGACTCGCTCGGTGCCGTCGTCGAGTTTGCCAGGGAGGGGTGGGGGATCGTGATCGTTCATGGGAATGGTCCTCAAGTTGGCGATGCGTTGGACCGCAACGAAATGGCGCACGATCGAGTCGCGCCCTTGCCCCTAGGCGTGCTGGTGGCGGCGACTGCCGGGTGGATCGGGTACATGATCCAGCAGTCGCTGCAGAACGAGCTTCACCATGCCGGAGTCGAGCGGGACGTGCTGACGGTCATCACGCAGACGGTCGTGGATCGGGCCGACCCCGCGCTGTTGCACCCCACCAAACCGATCGGGCACGAGTTGCCACCGGAGTTCGTGGAGCGACTGCAGCAGCGAGGTGCAGTTGTGGGCCAGGACGGCCGAGGACGCTGGCGGCGGCTGGCGCCGAGCCCGACGCCGACGGATGTCATCGAAGCCGACGCCGTGCGGCAGTTGGTGGGAGAGGGAAAGATCGTTGTAGCGGCCGGAGGGGGAGGTCCGCCGGTGTACGCGGACGAGCGTGGATACTGGGAAGGCGTGGATGCTGTCGTTGACAAGGATCGAACCGCCGCCGTTCTCGGGGCCCGGGTAGATGCCGATACGTTGCTCATTCTGACGGATGTGGACGCGGTCTATCGTGGCTGGGGAACGTCGGATGCCACACCGCTCCGGCGGTTGCGGGTGAAAGAGGCCGAGGGGTTGCTTGCCGGTGACGTTTTGGGGGTCGGGAGTATGCGGCCGAAGGTCGAGGCGGCAGTCACCTTTCTGAAGCGAGGGGGGCGACATGCCTTCATTGCCCACCTCGCGGCTGGATTGGCCGCCACCCGCGGTGAGACTGGAACGATGATCACAGGAGTCGAAACGTGAATCTGCACGAATATCAGGCACGCGCGCTGCTGAAGGCCGCCGGGATCCCGGTGCCGGATGGGGAGGTGGCGACCACACCGGACGAAGCCGAGGCGGTCGCCGCCCGGTTGGGATCCGCCGTGGTCGTCAAGGCGCAGGTGCATGCGGGAGGTCGGGGGAAGGCCGGCGGAGTGAAGCTTGCCGCGAACGCCACGGAAGCGCGAGGACACGCCCAGCAGATCCTGGGCATGCGTATCAAGGGCCTCGTCGTCGAGCGCGTGCTCGTGGTTCCCGCAGCTAAGATCGCTTCCGAGAGCTATCTAGGGGTCATTGTCGATCGGGCGTCGCAGCGACCGGTCATCATGGTCAGTCCCGCCGGAGGTGTCGACATCGAAGAGGTGGCGGCGAAGACCCCCGAGAAGCTGTTTCGCGTTGCCATCGATCCGCGGTTCGGTCTGCTGCCGCACCAGGCCATGGCGCTCGCATTCGAGTTGTACGACGACCTGGGACAGGTGCGGCAGGCTGCCACGATCATGCAGCAGTTGTATCGCGTGTTCCTCGATGCCGGTGGATCACTGGCTGAGATCAATCCGCTGATCACGACGCCCGAGGGGGAAGTCCTGGCCTTGGATGCTAAGATCGTCGTGGATGACAACGAGCTGGCGCGGCGATCGTCGATCGCCGCACTGCGGGACGTAACGGCTGAGGACTCCTCAGAGGTGGAAGCTCGCAACGCCGGACTCTCCTACGTAAACCTCGACGGGAACGTGGGCTGCTGCGTGAACGGGGCCGGCCTGGCCATGGCCACCATGGACCTCGTGAAATACTACGGTGGCGAGCCTGCCAACTTCTTGGACATTGGCGGCAGCAGCAGCCCCGAGAAGGTCGTCGCCGCGCTCCGGATCATCACCCGCGACCGAAACGTAAAGAGCATCCTGTTCAACATTTTCGGCGGTATCACGCGATGCGACGACGTTGCCAACGGCATCGTCCAAGCGACTGGGCAGATGAAGCTGGACCGGCCGATCGTCATCCGGCTGACGGGCACCAACGAGGATCTCGCGATCGAGATTCTCCGTAAGGCAGGATTCGAAGCGCTGACCGACATGGACGAGGCGGTGCAGCAGGCGGTCAAATTGGCGCAGGAGGCGGCGTGAGCGTTTTCATCGACAAGACAACGAAGCTCGTCGTCCAGGGCATCACCGGGCGCGACGGATCGTTCCATACGGAGCAGATGCGGGAATACGGCACGAACGTGGTGGCGGGCGTGACGCCCGGGAAGGGTGGGCAGCGGTTCGCCAACGCCGTACCGATCTACGACACGGTCGCGGAGGCGGTGTCAGACACCGGGGCAAACACGGCCGTGATCTACGTGCCGGCCCGGTTTGCCGTCGATGCGATCTACGAGGCGGCAGATACGGGCGTCCACCTCGTGGTGTGCATCACGGAGGGCGTTCCGGTGCTCGACATGACGCGTGCGTTACTGTTCCTCGCCGAGCGTGGCACGCGGCTGATTGGACCGAACTGCCCGGGACTGATCTCGCCGGGCAAGGCCAAGGTCGGCATTATCCCGGGCCAGATCTGTCGCGAGGGCCGCATCGGGGTCGTGTCGCGAAGCGGAACCCTCACGTACGAGATCATTCATCAGCTGTCGAGTCATGGGTACGGGCAGTCCACGTGCATCGGGATCGGTGGCGATCCTCTCATCGGCACGAACTTCATCGATTGCCTCGAGGCCTTCGAGGCCGACCCGGAAACCGAGGCGATCGTGATGATCGGGGAGATCGGTGGCACCGACGAGCAGCAGGCCGCCGAGTACGTCGCCACGCATGTGTCGAAGCCCGTAGTAGGTTTCATTGCGGGGCAGACCGCACCGCCGGGTCGCCGTATGGGCCATGCCGGCGCTATCATCTCGGGGTCGTCGGGCACCGCGAAGGAGAAGATCGCCGCGTTCGAGCGAGCGGGAATTGAGGTCATGAAGCGGCCTGCAGATGTGGTCGCCCTGCTCGAGAAACGGAGCTGAAGGCGGACGCCACAGGGGCGGGCTGGCGGTGGCCGCCAACCCACCCGAGGGGGACACCTCATGAAACTCATTGAGCTCCTCGACCCAGAGCGCATCGTGGTGCCGCTGAAGTCAAAGTCTCTGCAAGAGGCGGCAACGAGGCTGACGGAGGCGATGGTGGGGTCCGGCGTCGTGACCGATCCCGAGCGGTTCCGTACTCAGGTCAAGGGGGTCATCCCCCGCGAGGTAGTCACTGTCGGGGCGGCGTTCCTGCTCCATTTTCGTACCGACGCCGTCCGACGGTTGAGCGCCGCATTAGGGGTAGCCCCGAAGCCGATCAGCCGGCGACCGGATTCCGACCAGGAGGCCCGGATCGCCATCCTGCTGGCCGCGCCACCCAAGGACAGCTCGGCGCATCTGCGAGCGTTGAGCGCCTTCGCCAGGGCCATGAGCCGTCGAGAGATCGTGGCGGCCCTTGAGTCGGCGACCTCGGCAGAGGATATCCTTGCCACGGTGCCGCTGGCCGACCTGGAACTAACGGGTTACTTGACCGTGCGAGACGTCATGGTGCAGGCGCGCCTCTCGGTTCAACCGGACATGACGCTGGGTGAGGCGGCAAAGCTGATGGTGGCGCACCAACTGGGTGCGCTCCCGGTGGTCTCGGATTCCGATGAGGTCCTCGGCCTCGTGTCCTATCAGGAACTCCTACGTCATCTGCTCCCAGCCTACGTCAAACGGGAGTCCACTGGCGAGTTCAGGGCGGCGCGGAGGGCGAGCGGCCCGGCGGATCCGCACCAACTTCCCGTGCGGGAGGTCATGGACCGGAGCGTGCTCTGTGTCTCGGAGGACCAGATTCTGGCCGACGTCGCAAGCATGATGGTGTCCCGCAACATCGAACGATTCCCGGTGGTGCGAGATGGCGCCTTCGTGGGATTCCTGACCCGTGGGGACATCGTGCGCCGTCTCTTCGGCCGCTGACCAGACCTCCAGACATCTGACCGAAACGGATACGATCAACGATGCTGACCCTCGCCATCATCAAGCCGGATGCCGTCTCCCGCGCCAAGATGGGAGCCGTTCTCGCTCATTTGGAGCGGGACGGGTTCGTCGTACGGGCTGCTCGGCTCGTACGCCTGACTCGACCGGAGGCCGAAGCGTTCTACGCGGTACACCGGGAGCGCCCGTTCTTCAAATCGCTCGTCGCGTTCATGACCTCCGGGCCATGTCTTCCCCTGGTCTTGGAGCGGGAACAGGCCGTCAGCCGGCTGCGGGAGGTGATCGGCGCTACCGAACCGGCTGAGGCGGCACCCGGCACGGTTCGCAAGCTCTACGCCGAGTCAAAGGAGCGGAATGCGATCCACGCGTCCGACTCGCCGGAGAACGCGCAGCGCGAGGTCGGGTTCTTCTTTCCGAAGGCGGAACTCGAAGGGCTGTGGGGCTAATGCGGTGCGTTGACGCAAGTTGCAGTCAAGACTAACTTTGCAGGTTATGTTGCTGGTTGATTTGCGCGCGGTTGCCACGGGGCCGTTCGAGACCAAGGCCGAGATCGCGATTGACGATCCGATTCTCGAGGGGCTCGAACTCGCCTTGCAGGAGCCGCTCAGAGTCGAGGGACGGCTCACGTCGAGCGGGCCCAGCCAGTACTACTGGCAGGGCAGCCTCGCAACGCGGCTGGCCTCAGCCTGCCGACGCTGTCTCGAGCCCATGACCGTAGACGTCGACGCGTCGGTGAGCGCCTTGTTCACCGAGGAAGAGGGAGCGGACGATGCCTCGACGTACGTCATCCAGCGTGACGGCACCGAACTCGACCTCGGACCCATGGTTCGGGAGGAGCTGGCACTGGCCGCGCCGAAGTATGTCACGTGCCGCGACTCCTGTAAGGGGCTGTGCGCGCACTGCGGTAAGGATTTGAACCAAGGTCCGTGTTCCTGTGAGCCCGAGCCCGACCCACGGTGGGCGGTGCTCCGCGCGCTTCGGACCGACGGACCCGATACGGAGAGGTAGGTAGGGCATGGCTGTTCCCAAGCGTCGAACTTCGAAGGCGCGAAAGCGCAAGCGTCGGACGCACCTGAAAGCATCGGCGGCGGCGCTTCAGGCGTGTCCCCGCTGCGGCGACCCCAGGCGACCCCACCGGGTGTGTCCCACGTGCGGTTACTATGGCGGCAAGCAGCGGGTCGCGGTCGGGGAAGAGTAGGGTGATCCGGATCGCGCTGGACGCGATGGGAGGGGACTTCGCCCCGGCTGTGCCGGTGACGGGTGCCATCGAGGCTCTGAGTGAGCTCCCAGCGTCCTGCCAGATCCAACTGATCGGCCGCGAGGCCGACGTTCGAGCCGAGCTCGACAAGCACGACGTGTCGCAAGATCGTCTTCTCGTCATCGACGCAGGGGAAGTGATCGAGATGAACGAGAAGCCGTTGGCGGCGATTCGCGGCAAGCGTCGCTCGTCGATCCGTGTCGGCTTGGAGCTGCAGAAGGCCGGGGAGTCCGATGCCTTCATCTCGGCGGGCAACACCGGCGCCGTGATGGCGGCGAGCACCCTGTTTCTGGGACTGCACCCGGGGGTCGATCGTCCGGCGATTGCCGCCCTCTTCCCCACGGCGGGAAAGCCTGCCCTCGTGCTGGATGCTGGGGCCAACGTCGATTGCTCGCCGCGCGAGCTTCGGGGGTTCGCCCACATTGGATCCGTGTACGCCCGAGACGTCCTTGGCCGGAGCGATCCAAGCGTGGGATTGCTGAACATTGGTGAGGAGGAGGAGAAGGGCAACGAGGCCGTTCGGAACACTTACGAGCTCCTGGCCAACGATCCGGGGATCAGATTCGTGGGCAATGTGGAGGGACGGGACATCCTGAGCGGTGCCTGCGATGTGACGGTATGTGACGGCTTCGTGGGAAACGTGTTGCTCAAGTTCTACGAGACGGTGGCGCACCTGTTTCGCGGACTGCTGGAGCGAGAGATGGAGCAGTCGGTGCTCCGAGGAGATGGCATGCGTCGCGTGTTCAAGGTGCTCGACTACTCGGAGTACGGTGGCGCACCGCTCCTGGGGGTGCGCGGCGTCTCGATCATTTGCCATGGACGATCGCCGTCGCGGGCCATCAAGAATGCCATCGGCGTCGCGCTCCAGTCGGTCGAGAGCAAGCTGAATCAGCACATCGCCGCTGAATTTGCCAGTAGGGAGAGCGTTACATGAAGCAACCCGTGGCTCGGCTCGTCGGCACGGGGCGGTATACACCGTCGAAGATCATGACCAATGCCGATTTCGAGCGGATGCTCGACACATCCGACGAGTGGATCCGCGAGCGAACCGGCATCCGCGAGCGGCGCATTGCGGAGGCCCACGAAACGGTGGCCTTCATGGCGAAGGTGGCCTGCGAGCAGGTGCTCGAGGCCGCCGGCGTGAGCGTAGAGGACGTGGACACGCTCATTCTGGGAACGGCGACGCCCGATCGTCCACTCCCCGCCACCGCCTGCGACCTGCAGGCCCAGCTTGGCGCCAGCAACGCAGCCGCGTTCGACTTGGGCGCGGCATGCAGTGGGTTCCTCTTCGGGTTGACTGTTGCCGAGGCCATGGTGGGGAACGGCTCTGCCCGCAACGTGCTCGTCGTGGGAGGCGAGCGCCTGACGACGATTACGGACTACCAGGACCGGGCAACCGCCATCCTCTTCGGAGACGGTGCAGGTGCAACGCTGGTTCAGCCGGCGGCGGGTGACGGCCGCGGTATCCTGGCTACCTACCTGAGGTCCGATGGCCGGCTGGCGGATCTGCTCTATCGGCCGGGTGGTGGCGGCAACCACCCGCCCGATCAGGGGCTGCTGGAGGACCGCAGCTACTACATGAAGATGGCGGGTCGGGAGGTCTTCAAGTCGGCGGTGTTGTCCATGGCTGATGCATGCGACCAGGCGCTCCAGCGCGCGGGCATCGCTGGCCAGGATGTCGACATCTTGATTCCGCACCAGGCCAACATCCGGATCATCGAGGCCACCGCGAAGCACGCTGGCATTCCGATGGACAAGGTGTACGTGAATGTGGACCGGTACGGCAACACGTCCGCGGCGTCGATCCCGATCGCGCTCGACGAGTGCGTGCGCGCCGGACGCATCACCGCAGGGTCGCTCGTGCTACTCGTGGCGTTTGGCGGAGGGTTTACCTGGGGAAGCGTCGCCGTCCGGTGGTAAAGGCGGTGCTGCTGTGCCCCGGACAGGGGGCACAGAAGGTGGGGATGGGCCAGGATCTCGCTCTGGCGTTCGTGGAGGCGCGCGACGTCTTTGAGGTGGTGGATCAAGCGCTCGGCGTTCCCCTGACGAGGATCATGTGGAATGGGCCGGACGCCGAGCTCACCCTCACGCACAACGCGCAGCCGGCCATCCTCGCCCATTCGATTGCTGCGTTCGCCGTCCTACGCTCGGCTATCGATCCGGTTCTGGGGGCCGGACATTCGCTCGGCGAGTACAGCGCCTACGTGGCGGCCGGATCCCTCGACTTGGCCGACGCTGCCCGTTTGGTCCGGCGCAGGGGCGAGCTGATGCTCGCGGCGGGTCGTGCCCGTCCGGGGACGATGGCGGCGGTGCTGGGTCTGGAAACCGGCTCCGTCATCGCGGGGTGTGCGGAGGCAAGCAGCCCGGGTGAGGTGGTCGTCGCCGCCAACGTCAACGCCCCGGATCAGACCGTGATCTCCGGTGATCCGGCGGCGGTCGAGCGAGCGACCCGGATTCTCAAGGAGGCGGGAGCAAAGCGGGTGCTCCCGCTGAACGTGAGCGGTGCGTTTCACTCGCCACTGATGGAGCCGGCGCAGCACGAACTCATCGAGGAGTTGGCTCGTGTCACGATCCGCGATCCGGCGTTTCCGGTGATCGCAAACGCGACGGCGGAGCCGGTGCGTGGCGGGGAGGACGCCCGAGCCGGCCTCGGAGCCCAACTCACCGCGCCCGTGCGGTGGGTGGCCTCGATGGAGCGGGCGGTTGCGGAGGTGGGAACGGATGCGAACTTCGTCGAGATCGGACCTGGCACCGTACTCAGCGGTCTACTGCGTCGCGTCGACCGCGACGCGTGCGCCGTTGCCGTCGGGACAGTCGAGCAGGTGAATTCCTTCCTGGAGCAACACGGATGAGGATAGACCTCAGCGGCAGAGTCGCATTGGTCACGGGAGGCGCCCGCGGGATTGGGTCTGCGATTGCCAACCACCTCTACGAGGCCGGCGCCCACGTCGGTATCACGGATCTCAAGGGCGCCTCCGAGGCGGCCGCGCAGCTCACGGGTAAGGCAAAGGCGTACGGCGCGGCGGCGGACGTGGCAGACATGGCCCAGTTGGAGGAGGCTGCCAAATCCGTGGAGGTCGCTCTGGGACCGATCGATATCTTGGTGAACAACGCTGGTATCACGCGTGACACCCTACTCATGCGCATGAGCGAAGACGATTGGGACCTCGTCTTGCGCGTGAACCTCAAGGGGACGTTCCTGGCGACGAAGATCCTGTCGCGGGGCATGATGAAGCGCCGATGGGGGCGCATCATCAACATTGCGAGCGTCGTCGGCATCCGTGGGAACGCAGGGCAGGCCAACTACTCGGCATCGAAGGCGGGCGTGATCGGATTCACCAAGACCATGGCCCGCGAACTGGCGTCGCGCAATGTGTTGGTCAACGCTATCGCTCCGGGCTTCATCGATACCGAGATGACCAAGGGGCTGTCCGAGGGTGTCCGAGAAGAACTGATGCGGCAGATCCCGCTGGCGCGGCTCGGGAGCCCGGACGACGTCGCCAGAGCCGCGCTCTTCCTCGCATCTGACCTTGCCGACTACATTACTGGCCAAGTTGTAGTCGTCGACGGTGGGATGGTCATGTAACCCACGCTCCCGAATTGTGAGAGGACCAACGATGACCGACATGAAAGAACTCGAAGAGAAGGTCAAGGACATCATTGTCGAAGAACTCGGTGTCGAGCGCGACAAACTGGCTGAAGGCGCCAGCTTCATGGAGGACCTCGGTGCCGACAGCCTAGACACCGTCGAGCTCGTGATGGCGTTCGAGAAGGAGTTCGACATCGACATTCCCGACGAGGAAGCCGAGAAGCTGCGCACGGTAGGTGACGCGCTGAAGTATCTGCACGAGAAGATGGGCGGGAACTGACGCGTTGAAACGCCGTGTCGTCGTAACGGGTCTCGGCCTGGTTTCGCCTCTGGGGCTGACCGCCGCTGAGACCTGGACTGGCCTCGTTGCCGGTCAGTCAGGTGCGGGCGCCATTCGGCGCTTCGATCCCGCCCAGATGGACGTGCGCTTTGCCTGCGAGGTCAAAGGATTCGACCCCTTGCGGTACATGGACCGCAAGGAGGCGAAGCGACTGGATCTGTTCGCTCAGTACGCGATGGCCGCGACCACCCAGGCGATCGCCGATGCCGGGTTCGGAGAAGCGCTCCCGAATCCCGACCGCAGCGGCGTCATCATCGGCAGTGGCATCGGCGGGATCTCGACCTTCGAAGAGCAATGCAAGTTGTATCTCGAGAAGGGACCGTCCCGCGTCTCGCCTTTCTTCGTTCCCATGTTCATACCGGACATCGCGTCGGGTCTCGTCTCCATTCGGTGGGGGGCGAAGGGACCCAACTACTGCACGGTCTCGGCGTGCGCGTCCTCGGCCCATGCCCTTGGCGAGGCGTTCCGGCTGGTTCAGTCGGGAGCGGCGGACCTCATGATTGCCGGCGGTGCGGAGGCCGCCGTCACGCCGCTGGCGATCGCGGGATTCGCCAACATGCGGGCGCTTTCCATCCGAAACGACGAGCCCGAGCGAGCATCGCGCCCGTTCGACAAGGATCGGGACGGCTTTGTGATGGGCGAGGGCGCCGGGGTGCTGATCCTGGAAGCCCTCGAAGACGCACTCGACCGGGGCGCCACGATCCGCGGCGAGCTACTCGGGTACGGGATGAGCGCCGATGCGTTTCACATGACGCAGCCCGCACCCGGTGGCGAAGGGGCCAAGCGGGCCATCCTCGCCTGCCTCGAGGATGGTGGCATCGATCACGCCGATGTGGGTTACATCAACTCGCACGGCACCTCCACGCCGCACGGGGACATCGCGGAAACCAGGGCGGTGAAGGGTGTCTTCGGTGAGGTGGCTCGCGATCTCGTCATGAACTCGACGAAATCGATGACCGGCCACGCGCTCGGGGCCGCCGGCGCCCTGGAGGCATCGATCACGCTCATGACCATGGAGGCCGGGGTCATTCCGCCCACGATCAATCTGGATGCGCCCGACCCTGAATGCGATCTCGACTACGCGCCAAACCAAAGCGTCGAGCGCCAAGTGGACGTGGCCCTGTCGAACTCGTTCGGGTTCGGGGGTCACAATGTCACTCTGGCCTTCGGGCGCTATCGGGAATGAGGTGGGCCACCAAGCCAGGTGGCTAGGCGTCACCGGAGAGTGCGGCGTGTGAGGGGACATGGCTAAGGACGTCTTGATCATGGCCGGCTCGGAAAGCGACCGAGAGCGGGTCAGCGCGGCGTTCGCCGTGCTGGACGACGCCGGGGTAGGGTACGATTTCGTTGTGTCGTCGGCCCATCGAAGTCCCGAGCAGACAGCAAACATCGCCAAGACTGCGAAGGCCAAGGGGTATCGGGTGGTCATCGCTGCGGCCGGCCTGGCGGCGGCGCTTCCGGGAGCCGTGGCAGCGCTCACCGACCTGCCGGTGGTGGGCCTCCCCCTCGATGTCGGGCCGCTCCGGGGTGTCGACGCACTCTACGCGATCGCCCAACTGCCGCCGGGGTGTCCCGTTGGCACGGTGGGAATCGGGAACGCCAAGAACGCCGCTCTCTTGGCGCTGCGCATCCTGGGGGGTTGAGGCGGCGAGCGCCACCCTACCGTCCGCTCACTCGAGTTCCTATCATCCCCCATGCGACAACGGTTCGGCATCGGCTTCGACTCCCACACCTTCGTCGAGAAGCGCCCACTGATTCTCGGCGGGGTCACGGTCGACTATCCCAAAGGGCTCAAAGGCCACTCGGACGGCGACGCGGTGGCCCATGCGATAATTGATGCCCTCCTGGGCGCGGCGGCCATGGGCGACGTGGGACGACTCTTTCCGGATACCGACAAGCGCTGGAAAGGTGCCGACTCCATGCTTCTCCTGGCCGAGGTGCGGCGGCGCGTGGTCGCAGCGAGCTACTCGATTGTCAACGTCGACGTCACCGTGATTGCCGAGCGCCCCAAGCTGGCACCCTACATCGACCAGATGCGAGAGAACATCGGGAAGGTTCTGGGGCTCCCTGCGAGCGCGGTGTCGGTCAAGGCCAAGACCAACGAGAAGATGGACGCCGTGGGACGAGGTAAGGGCATCCAGGTCTTCGCTGTGGCGTCGATCGGAGGTGCCTGACCTGCTCGACGCTCTCCTCGAGCGGTTGCTCGGTCTGCCAAGCTCCACTGTCTATATCTTGGTCGGAGCCCTGGCCGCGTTGGAGAACATCTTTCCTCCCGTCCCCGCCGATACCGCTGTCGGTATCGGAGCCTTCCTGTCGCATCGCGGCACGGTGGTGGCGACGACCGTGTTCGCCGTGACGTGGGCCAGCAACGTCACAGCCGCCAGTCTGGTCTACCTCGCCGGACGTACGCTCGGCCGGCAGTTCTTCACTGGTCGGCTGGGGAGTCGGCTCCTCAATCCAGCACGACTCGAGCGGATCGAGCAGCTGTATCGGCGCCACGGCGCGTGGGGCATATTCCTGTCCCGGTTCGTTCCGGGCGTGCGAGCGGTGGTGCCGCCTTTCGCGGGCGTCGCGCGGCTCGGCGTCGTGCAATCCCTCGTGCCCATGGCGGTGGCGTCGGGTATCTGGTACGGGCTCCTGACCGCCGTCATCGCCAAGTCGGCCGGGCGGATCGAAGATGTGGTGCGACTCGTGGGACGACTCAACTGGGTGACGTTGCTCGTGGCGCTTGGGGCAGGCGGGGCCATCGTGCTCGCGGTGCGCCGCCGGCGGGTTGGTGACCTATCGAAATGAACCGATGCGGCCGGTTCTGTCGGCTGGGAGCGCTGCTCCAGTGACGAAGCCAACGGGCGAGCGCGATCGCGCGTTTGCCGTCGGAGGATTTCGCGATTTCCTGGCCCTGGAAGCGGGACACAGCCGGCACACCGTCATCAGCTACATGCGAGATGTTCGGCGGTTGGCCGAGTACGTGTCCCAACGCGGCCTGGACGCCCCGGAGGCGATTGCCCCCAAGCACCTCCGGGAGTTTCTCTACCACCTAAAGGATCTGGGGCTCGCGCCATCGAGCATCCGGCGGCACATCTCCAGTATCAGGACGTACTACAGGTTTCTGGTTTCCGAGGGATTCGCGCCGACGGACCCGAGCGAGCGGATCGAGCTCCCGAAGGTGTGGCGGAAGCTGCCCGAGGTCTTGACGCATGACGAAGTCGAGGCCCTCCTGGGCGCACCCAGTCTCGACGAGGCGCTGGCGTGGCGGGACCGCGCTCTGTTGGAAGTCGCGTACGCCACCGGGGTCCGGGTGTCGGAGCTGATCGGTCTCGGCGTGAGCGACGTGTGGTACGATGACAGACTGGTGCGGGTGCTGGGCAAGGGCGCGAAGGAGCGTCTGGTGCCCATCGGCCGTCGGGCGCTCGGTGCAACCGCCCTGTATGTGCGGGAGATCCGGCCGAAGCTCGACCGCGGAAGAGCAGCGGGGAAGCTATTCCTCAATGCCCGCGGAGGCCCACTCTCACGGGTCGGGGCCTGGGGCATCATCAAGCGATGTGCGGCCCGGGCAGGTCTCGAGAAGCGGGTCTCGCCCCATACACTCCGGCACACGTTTGCCACACATCTGCTGGAGGGGGGTGCCGACCTCCGAGCTGTGCAGGAGATGTTGGGGCACGCCGACCTGTCGACCACGCAGCTGTACACGCACGTCGATCGGGACTACCTGCGTCAAGTCCATCGCACGTATCACCCCCGCTCGTGAGGCCCTGGCCTTAGTCTTTACCGGGCAACCGATTACGGCGTTCCGGTTGATGGCACGACTTTTGACAAGGAAGGCCGCCGAGTATTACCTTTGGCCGTGCAGATCCTCTGTGTGATTCCGGCCCGGCTCGGTGCTAACCGACTCCCCCGTAAGCCTCTTCGTCTCCTGTCCGGCGAGCCTCTCGTGCGTCATGTGGCCCGTCGCGCCCTCGAGTCAGCGATCGCGTGCCGAGTGGTCGTGGCGACGGATCACCCCAGCGTTGCTGAAGCTGTCACGCCTCTCCCGATCGACGTGATCTTCACCGATCCCGCGCATCGCTGCGGTACCGAGCGTGTTGCCGAAGTTGCTGCTCGGCCGGAGTTCAGCGGAGCTGAGATCGTGCTCAACATTCAGGGTGACGAGCCGTTCTTCCCGGTCGAGGCGGCGCGCGACGCTGTGCATGAGGTTGAGGCGGGACGCCACGTTGGGACGGTCGGCGCACAGTTGGAGCCGGCGGATTTGCTGGATCCGGATCGGGTCAAGGTGGTCGTTGGTGGCGATGGCGTGGCTCGGTGCTTTGCCCGCAGTTTGTCGGCCTCTGCAGCATGGCACGGCGAGGGGGACGTCAGACGCCATCTGGGGATCTACGCGTACTCCCGCAGTGCGCTGGCCCGGTGGGCGGCAGCGCCCCCTGGAGTGGAAGAGCGTGCCGAGGGCCTCGAGCAACTGCGACCATTACAGCTGGGCATGTCGGTCGGCGTCGTGCGGTACGACGCCCCGGCCCCGCCGGCCGTCGATACCATCGACGATCTTTCGGCGGCCGAGCGTTACATGACTCTCTCGATCCAGAGGGTGGGCTGATGAGCGGCACCAAGTACATCTTCGTCACCGGCGGCGTCGTTTCCTCTCTGGGGAAGGGCATCGCTGCGGCATCGCTCGGACGGCTCCTAGTGGAACGCGGACTCAAGGTCACGATCCAGAAGTTCGATCCGTACATCAATGTCGATCCGGGCACCATGTCGCCTTACCAGCACGGCGAGGTCTTCGTGACCGACGACGGTGCCGAGACGGACTTGGATCTGGGTCACTACGAGCGGTTCATCGAGCGCTCGCTCTCTCAGGTCAACAACGTCACGACCGGTCGGATCTATCTCTCGGTCATAACGAAAGAACGGCGCGGGGAGTTTCTCGGCGGGACCGTGCAGGTCATTCCCCACATCACCGACGAGATCAAGTCGGCCATCAGGCGCCTGGCGCCGGAACACGACGTGGTGATCACCGAGATCGGTGGGACGGTAGGTGACATCGAGTCGCTGCCGTTTCTCGAGGCCATTCGGCAGTTCCGCCAAGAGGTGGGGCGCGACAACGCCATCTTCATCCACCTCACGCTCGTTCCGTTCATCGCGGCAAGCGGCGAGCTGAAGACCAAGCCCACCCAGCACTCCGTTCGGGAGCTCATGGAGATCGGAATCCAACCCGACATCCTCATCTGCCGAGCCGATCGCTCGTTGTCGGACGCCATCAAACGCAAGATCGCGCTGTTCTGCAACGTCGATCACGATTGCGTGATCGAGAACCGGGACGCCGAATCGATCTACGAGGTTCCGTTGCGCTTCCGGGACCAGCACTTGGACCGCTTGGTCTGCGCTCGCCTCGGTTTGGAGGTCAAGGAGCCGGACCTGCGTCCGTGGGCCACCATGGTCGACCGGGCGGTCAACCCGCGCGAGCGCGTTCGCATCGCGGTGGTGGGCAAGTACACGGAACTCACCGACGCCTACACATCGATTCGCGAGGCGTTGGTGCATGGCGGGATTGCCAACCAAGTGGGTGTCGACCTCACCTGGATCGCGAGCGACCGGTTCGTCGAAGAGGCGAACGCGGGTCGGCTACTGAGTGGCGTCGACGGCTTGCTCGTGCCCGGTGGCTTCGGGGAGCGAGGGATCGAAGGAATGGTCGCGGTGGTACGCTGGGCCCGCGAGAACCACATGCCCTTCTTCGGGATCTGCTTGGGGCTCCAGGTCGCGATCATCGAGTTTGCCCGGCACGTGTGTAGCCTGCCCGAGACGAACTCGAGCGAGTTCGAGGCCGAGTGCGCCAACCCCGTGATCTCGTTGATGGAGTCGCAGCGAAGCGTCAAGGACATGGGAGGGACGATGCGCCTCGGGGCCTACCCGTGTCGACTGCGCCCCGGGACACGTGCGGCGCAGATCTACGGGGAAGAGGAGGTGAGTGAACGCCATCGGCACCGCTACGAGGTCAACAACGCTTATCGTGATGTCCTGGCGGAGCACGGATTGCGCTGTGCCGGTCTGTCGCCCGACGGATCGCTCGTGGAGCTGATCGAGCTGCCGGATCACCCCTGGTTCATTGGCTGCCAGTTCCATCCGGAACTCAAGTCCCGCCCGATGAAGCCGCATCCGCTGTTCGCGAGCTTCGTTGGTGCAGCGCGCGAGTTTCGTCGGAGCCGAGCGGCGAATCAGGCGGTCGCGGCGACCCGGGCCGGGTAGCCATGAACGGGTTGTGGTCGCCCAGGCCCCTGCTGATCGCGGGACCGTGCGTTCTCGAACGGGATGAGGTGAATCTGGCCATCGCATCGAGCCTTGCGGCCCTCTCGGCCCGACTCGGGGTGAGCGTCGTGTTCAAGGGGAGCTTCGACAAGGCCAACCGATCGACCGCCCAGGCTCCGCGCGGTCCTGGCATCGAGCGCGGGCTTTCGGCACTTCAGCGAGTGAGAGAGGCGACGGGTCTTCCGGTCGTCACGGATGTCCACGACGTGTCGCAGGTCGATGCAGCGGCGGCGGTGGTGGACGCCATCCAAATCCCGGCGTTTCTCTGCCGTCAGACCGATCTGTTGGAGGCTGCAGGGCGAACCCGAAAGCCGGTCAACATCAAGAAGGGCCAGTGGATGGCCCCCGAAGACATGCGAGGCGCCGTCGAGAAGGTGCGCCGGGGCGGCAGTGACGAGGTGGCCGTGACCGAGCGCGGTTCGTTCTTCGGTTATGGAGAGCTTGTCGTGGACATGCGGGGGTTGGGGCGGATGAAGACGGTTGCGGGCGCTACCGTGCTGTTCGATGCGACGCACGCGGTGCAGCGACCGGGCCGCGGGCCGGATGGGTCGAGTGGAGGAACGCGGGCCGATGTGCCGGCGCTCCTCCTGGCGGCGGCGGCGGCAGGCGCGGATGGATTCTTTCTCGAGACACATCCGGAGCCCATGACGGCGTCCAGCGATGCAGCCAGCATGTGGCCGCTCAACGAGCTCGAGTCGCTGATGGAGCGCACGCTCGCAGTCTGGCATGCGGCGCGAGAGACGGGAGCGGTTCGGTGGTCGACCCCGTAGTCGCGAAGCGGATTCGCGTGGTCGGTTTTGACGTCGACGGCGTCATGACCGACGCCGGGGTCTACATCGGGTCCGCCGACGAGCGCCCGGTGGAGCTCAAACGGTTCGATATTCAGGACAACGTCGGCCTCAAGCTCCTCAAGGGCGCCGGCATTCGGGTCGTGGTGGTGAGCGGTCGGTCATCGCCGGCAACGACCCTGCGGGCCGCGGAGCTGGAGATCGACGATCTGGTGCAGGACGACTCGGCGCGAAAGCTCGGACCGTTCCAGGACCTGCTCGCGAAGCACGGAGTCGGTATGGACGAGGCGGCGTTCGTCGGGGACGATCTGCCCGACCTACCGGTCCTGCGTCGTGTGGCGCTGCCGGTCGCGGTGGCCAATGCGGTGCCGGAGGTCGCGGCCGTGTGTCATTACACCACGCGCGCGCGCGGGGGGCACGGTGCCGTGCGCGAATTCTGTGAAGCACTGCTGAGGGCGCGGGGCGAGTGGGAAGCGATGGTGGAACGGTATCTGGTGGAGCGGGAAGGGGAGCCGAGCCATGCGGGCTAGGGTGATGCTCATCGTGGCAGTCATCGTGACCGTGGCGTGGGGGTGCGACGAGGGAGCCCCGCCGCCGACGTCGGCGGCGCTCCGAGATACAGCCGATCAGGTTCTCTACGGGGTGACGTATCTGATCACCATCGAAGGGATCAAGCGAATCCGGCTGTTCTCCGACACCGTGTATTTCTATCAGCCGACCCAAATCGCCGATCTCGTCGGTGTTCGCGTGGAGTTCTTCTCGGCGTTGGGAGCCCTGTCGTCCACCGTTACCGCTGAGGAGGGCCGGTACGAGTGGCGAACGGGGAGCATGGAGGCGCGCAGCAACGTTGTGGCGACGACGCCCGACGACCGCCGTCTCACCACGGAGATCCTTCGGTACGACCGCACCCAAGAGCGGATTTCCGGGCCCTCGGCGTTCGTGTTCGACTCGCCCGACCGCCATCTCGAGGGGGACGGGTTCACGGCAGACCCCGACTTCCGCCAGGTCGAGGCCCTGCGGCCGCGGCAGGGTCGGATTACCGAGCGACCGGAGCGGCGGTAGCCGGCATGCGAACCGTCGCGTGGGTCGCCCTGGCAATCGTCTTGGTCGGCGGAGGTCCGGGGCCGGCCGCTGCGCAGTTCTCACGAACGTGTAACCCGGTCCTCCAGTCCGCGGGTGAGGGCAGGCACTACGATATGGGGGACGGTCGGGTTCACCAATTCCTGCGAGGTGGTGTCATTATCCGCTGCGCGGGACAGAATACCGTCATTCGATCCGATAGCCTCGCATGGTATCCGGAGCTCGACCGGCTCGAGTTCGTCGGATCGGTGCGGTTCCAAGATTCGGTCACCGTGCTCGACGCAACTTCTGCACGCTATTTCCCCAGCAACGAGCGGCTCGAGGCGTTGGGTGACGTGCGACTCGAAGACACTCGGTCCGGTTCGATTTTGACGGGACCGCAGCTGACCTACTACCGCGAGGCCGCCGGCCTGCGCGACACTGCGGAACTGTTTGCCACTCGGCGACCGCGTGTCGAGTATCGCAGCCGAACCCGTCCGTCAGAAGTTGCGTACGTGATTCGCGGGGAGCGGGTCCGACTCCGTGGGGCGGACCAGGCATGGGCCGGTGGGGACGTGACGATCGACCGAGACGATTTCGCGGCCCACGCTGACAGCGCAGCACTGGATCTCGGTGGCGCCGGGGGCGTGTTGGTGGGCAAGGCGGAGGCGAGCGGCACCGACTCAGCCGGTTACACGATCCGCGGGCGGCGGATCGCGTTCGGGCTGGTAGACGACGCGCTCACGTGGGTGCAGGCGCAGGGCGAAGCAGAGGCCACGAGTGCGGACTGGCACGCCATTGGCGACACCATCACGTTCGACATCGACAACGACAAGATCCAGGGTGGTGCCCTGTGGGGATCGGCGACGCGGGCCCAAGCGATGTCGGCCGAGCAGACCATCCAGGGCGATTCGCTTGCACTGGACGCGCCGGATCAGGTGCTGACGGAGGTCCGCGCGTTCGGTCGCACACGGGCCACTACGATGGTCGATTCTGTCGCGGATATCGAGGACTGGCTCGAAGGAGACTCCCTGGTGGCGCGTTTCGACGAGTTCGAAACGGGCGAGCGGGGATTGGTGCAACTTCGCGCGCGCGGCAACGCCCGATCGCTCTACCACGTGTACCCCGATGGCGTCGACGACCCACCGGCCATCAACTACTCTCGCGGGCGGCAGATCACGGCCTACTTCACGGCGGGCACGCTGGAACGGGTCGATATCGTGGACAAGGCCGACGGGGTATACCTCGAGCCCATCGTCCGGAGGCGGCCGTGATCGATCGTCTCGAGGGACTGCTCGGATCGGGGGACACGTCCTTGCCGCTGGCCGTGGCGGCGATGCTCCAGGCGGCCGACGAGCGCGGTATGGTGGCGTTCAACGATCTCTCGTTGGCCTATCGCGAGCGGTTTCTCGAGTTGCAGCGGATCGAGTGGGGCGAAGCCGCGCAGCAGAGGGGGACCCTCTCGGTGGACGAGGCTCGGCGCCACCTGCGCAATTCGGTGCTGCCTCGCCTTGCCAGCGCCGGGATCGTCGAGCCCCTTCCGGAACGGACGGAAGAGATCCCGCACGTCTTGCTTGCGCCTGCTCTGTGGCAGGAGCTGGAAGCGAAGCGCGATGTAGTGCAGGCGGCGTTGCTGGAACGGGCGCTCGCGTCCGTCCGGGCGGCGGAGGCGCCGGGCGAGCCGGTCTTGGCGCGGGGCAGCGCGCTCACCGCGCAAGGGCTGGTGAAGTCGTATCGCCGCCGGCGAGTGGTGAACGAGGTGAGCCTCGAGGTGCACGAGGGCGAGATCGTCGGGCTCCTGGGCCCCAACGGAGCGGGGAAGACCACGACATTCTACATGATCGTCGGACTGGTCCGGCCGGAGTCCGGGTGCATCATGCTGGACGACACCGACATCTCGTCACTTCCGATGTACCGAAGGGCACGCCGCGGCATCGGGTATCTCGCCCAGGAGCCCTCGGTCTTTCGGAAGCTGACCGTGGCGGAGAACGTGCGCGCCATTCTCGAGACCCTGCCCATCTCGGAAGCGGAACGTGAGCAGCGGCTGGAATCCTTGCTCAACGATCTCACCATCGCACACTTGCGCGATGTCCGCGCCTACAAGCTCTCCGGCGGCGAGCGGCGGCGGCTCGAAATCACGAGGGCCTTGGTCACGAGCCCGAAGTTCTTACTATTGGACGAGCCGTTTACCGGTGTGGATCCCATCGCCGTGAGCGACATTCAGTCCATCGTCGCGGGACTGCGTCGGCGAGGCATCGGCGTACTCATCACCGATCACAACGTGGAGCAGACGCTGGATATCGTCGACCGGGCGTACATCATGTTCGAGGGTCGGGTGCAGGTGTCCGGCACGGTGCGTGAATTGGTGTTCAACGAACAGGTGGCGGATCTCTACCTTGGTCCGACGCTCACCAGCAGGCTGCGGGAGCGTCTGGGAGCGGTCGCGTGAAGCAGTCATTGCAGCAGAGCGTCGTGCTCAGGCAGGAGCTGCGGATGAACCCTCGCCTGTACCAGGCGATGGATCTGCTGTACATGCCGCTCCTGGATCTCCAGCAGCATCTCAAGCAGGAATTCGAGACCAATCCGTTTCTCGAACTCGCCGATGCCGAAGACCCTGATGCCTCGACGGAGCAAGAGAAGGAAAAGGAGAAGGACGAGGAAAAGGACGAGATCGACTGGGAAGACATCTTGCTCGACGGGTTCTCGGTGGGCGGCGCGCGCCCGGAGTATGAGGAGCGGGAATACTACCAGCCGGTGGCCGTCGACTCCACCGATCTGGGCGACCACCTGCGCGACCAGCTGAAGCTTCTCGCTCTGGGCGAGCGACAGATCTTTCTGAGCGAGGAGTTCATCGGCAATATCGGCGACGACGGCTACCTACGGGCGTCTCTCGAGGAAATCATCGCAGGGGCTGAATGCCGTCGAGAGGATGCGCTGGCGCATTTCGCCGCGCAACGGCGCAAGCGCGATCCGGAGGACGGGGACGATCCGCTGGAGCCACCGTTCACCCTGGAAGAGGCAGAGTCTCTGTTACAGATCGTGCAGCGCCTCGATCCTCCCGGGGTAGGGGCCCGGGATCTCCGTGAGTGCCTGCTGATTCAGTTGAAAGAAGCCGGGCAAATGGACACGCTCACGTATCGTCTGGTGGACGATGCGTTCGACGATCTGATCGGACATCGGTGGACCGAGCTCGCCAAACGATACGGACTCACCCCAAAGGACGTCCAGAGCGCTGCTGACGAATTGGCGCACCTCGAGCCGAAGCCAGGTCTCCGCCATGCGGGCTCACGGGACGAATATGTCGTCCCCGATCTCGTAGTAGAGAAGATCGAAGCCGAGTACCGGGTGTATCTCAACGACGGCGGTATGCCGCGCCTGCGGATCTCGAAGGTGTACCGCGACATGGCGGGCGACAAGTCGCAGTTCAAGGGCGAGAACCGTGAGTTCATCACCCAGAAGCTGAATTCGGCCACCTGGCTCATTCAGGCGATCGAACAGCGGCGGCAGACCATGCTCCGGGTCATGTACTTCATCGTCGACCGGCAGCGGGAGTTCTTCGAGAAGGGCGTGGAACAGCTTCGGCCGCTCACCCTCCGAGAGGTTGCCGAAGTACTCGATCTGCACGAATCGACGGTGAGCCGGGTGACCAGTCGCAAGTACGTGCAAACGCCGCGAGGAGTGTTCCCGCTCAAGTTCTTCTTCTCGAGCAGTGTCAGCACCACCTCCGGAGAGGATGCGAGCTCCCGCGCGGTGAAAGCGCAGATAAGCAAGCTCGTGCAGGACGAAGCAGTCTCGAAGCCCCTGACCGATGCGGCCATCGTGACCGCTTTGAAGCGTAAGGGCATTCAGATCGCGCGTCGGACAGTTGCCAAGTATCGGGAGCAGCTGGGCATTCTCCCCGCGCGCATGCGCAAGCGCGTATGACCTTGGCGGCGGACGGGAAGGTCGATGTCAGCGTCCTCGTCCCGGCTGCAGACGAGGCCGACAACCTGCCGGAATTCGTGCGCCAGTGCGCCGACGCCTTTCGTACCGTGCCCTACGCCTGCGAAGTGGTGGTCGTGAACGACGGTAGCCTGGACGACTCGGCCACGGTGCTCGAGCGGCTGCAAGCGGAGCACCGGTTTCTGCGGGTGGCTCACCATCGGTCGCGTCGCGGAATCGCGGACGCTCTTCGCACTGCTGGGGAGCTGGCGCGCGGTGACATCTTCGTGTTCTACCCGGCCGATCTACAGTTTCTTCCCAAGGAGATCCCGGATCTCGTAGAGCCGATTCGCCTGGGGAAGGCCGACATCGTCACCGGAACGAAACAGGGTGACTACGAGAAGGCGTTCGTGTCTGGCGTCTACAATCGGCTCTGCCGACTGCTGTTTGGCGTGCGAGTGAGCGACCTCAATGCCGTGAAGGCGTATCGCCGGGAGGTCATGGGGGTCGTACCGGCCAGGCCGGATTGGCATCGCTTCATGGTGGTGATCGCCGCCGCCGACGGCTACAGCGTGGCCGAGCGGGCGGTCACGCTGCATCCGCGACGTGCTGGGACCTCGAAATTCGGCCTCGGCCGCATTCCGGTGGGCGTCATCGATTTGTTGTCGGTGTGGTTCCAGCTTCGCTTTGGGCGCAAGCCGCTGCTGTTCTTCGGTCTGTCCGGCGGGATCCTGTTCCTGCTCGGCTTTCTCGTCGGGATCGTCGCGCTCGTGCTGCGGTTCGGGTACGGAATCGGGTTCCGACCCCTGCTCGACCTGGTGATGGTCCTGGTGATCACTGGCGTGGCGCTGTTCGGTTTCGGCTTTTTGGGCGAGATGCTGGCCGGCGCCCGGGAAGATGTTCGCGCACTGGGACGATCGCTCGAGGAGCTGCTTGCGGAGTTAAAGCGGAAGCAATAGATAGGAGAACGCGGAAGAGAATAGCCGACGGCATCCTTCCTGCCGTCGGTCACGACCAGGGGACGACATGTCGAGACGCACGTCTCGTCGACACTTGTTCAGGTTGGGGGCGGCTGTGGCGGTGGCGGTCGCCTGTGGGGAAGGGACCGGACCAAGGGTCGCGACCTACCTCGCGGTATCGGACACGATGGCGCTCAACTCCGGCGAGAGCGCGCAGCTCTCCGTGACGGTTTTGGCGGCCGACAGCACGCCGATCGCCGGTCTCTCACCCAGCTTCCAGTCCCTCGACCCGACCACCATCACGGTCTCCGCAACCGGCCTGGTGACGTCTGTCGGAGCGGGGGGCAGCGCAGTCGTGCGGGTCTCGGTGGATGGCCTTACCGCCGACGTGACGGTCCTGGTCTTCACCCATCCCGCCGGGACGATTCAGGCCACCACTCCTGTCACTGCTCGGCCCTTCGGGATTGCCATCAGCAGGGCAGGCCACGTCTACGTGACGCGGGGGTCGGCCGGAACCGTGAGTTGGAGCGTGCTTCCGCAGACCGACCTGAGTGGAACGATCAACGTGGGCTCGGAGCCTTCATCGGTCGCGTTCGACCCGTCCGGCGAGCGCGCTTACGTGGCAAACCAATTCGGCAGCGCCGTTGGGGTCATTTTAGTCTCGGCGGCGCAGCAGACGCACCTGGTCCCACTGGTCGGTAATCCCTTCTACGTGCTCGCGTCGCAGGACGGGGCCAGCGTCTATGCGACGCTCAACACCAACGTCTTGTCGGTGATTGACGCGAACCTCGGTACCGAGGTCGCGTTGGTCCCCGTCGGCGACGCGCCAAATGGGCTCGCACTGCACCCGACGGAGTCGCGACTGTTCGTCACGGCATTCTTTGGCGGGACCATCACCGAGGTGAATACCAACACCCGCCAGGTGGTGCGGACGGTCACGCCAGGTGGCGCGCTGCAGGGAATCGTCGTGGCCCCAGAGGGCGACGTGCTGTACGTGGCCGACGAGGCTGGGGACCTCAAGGTCGTCGACCTTGCCACGGGCGGCGTCACCCAGGTCCCCGGCGCATCGGGAGGGTTCGGCCTGGCGATGAGTCCGGATGGGCGCCAGCTCTACATGGGGGTGCCGTCCGCAGGTGTCGTCCGCGTGATCGATCGGGCCAGCCGAACCGTGATCGGCACGATCACGACCGGTGGCGTTCCGCGCCGCATCGCGTTCGACTACTTTGGCAACTGGGCGGGCATCGCGAACGAGAGCGGCTGGGTCACCTTCGTTCGCTGATGGGGCAGGGCGCCGGCCCCTCGCCTTCACGTGGGGCGACGCACCGGCGGAGTCGCTTCACCCTCCCTCACCCCCCCCGCTACCTTTGGCCTCATGCGCCTTCTCGTGGTCACACACAATTACCCCAGGTTCGCCGGCGACCCCGCCGGGGTCTACGTCGCACGGTTGGCGTCGGCGGTCGCGGCGCGCGGCGTCAACGTGCGTGTCGTGGCGCCGAACGCTCCGGGGGTGACCGGCGGCACCGACGGCGTGCCGGTCACGCGGTTTCGGTATGCGCCACGCTCGTTGGAGCGCGTCGGGTATCGGGGCGACGTTCGGTGGCGACGGCTGTTGGCCCCGGGTATGGTGCTGTCCATTCCCCCATACTTGATGGCGTTCCAGCGCGCGGTGGCCCGCGCGATCCGCGAGTTCCGGCCCCAAGCGATTCACGCCCATTGGTGGCTTCCAGCCGGCTGGGTGAGCGTGCGGGCCAACGTGCCGGTGGTCGTCACCTGTCATGGAAGTGACGTGCGGCTCCTCGAGCGATCGCGTGTGCTGCGCCGGTTGGGTGCCCGTGTGCTGCGGCAGGCAGCAATGGTTACAACGGTCTCCGAGTTCCTGTCGCGAGACCTGCGTGATCTCGTCGGTGATCCGCGGCCCGCGGTCACCGTCACGCCGATGCCGCTCGACATCGATCTGTTTCGCCGAGGCGCGACTGTCGGGAAGACCGACCCTCCGACGATTCTCTACGCGGGCAACCTCGTGGCGGCGAAGGGTGTGGACGTGCTTATCGACGCCTTTGCGAAGGTACGGCGGGCTGGCCTCCCGTGTCGCCTTCGCATCCTGGGCGAAGGCCCGGATGCGGAGAGGCTCAACGCCGTGGCCGTCGCGGCCGGCGTCGGGGGCGCAGTCGAGTGGTCGCCGTTCATCCCGCAGACGTCGATGCCCGAGGAATACGGACGGGCCACGATTACCGTGCTCCCGAGCCGGGGTAAGGCGGAGGGACTGGGGTTGTCGCTCGTCGAGGCAGTGCTGGCCGGATCGGCGGTCGTGGGCACGCCGGCGGGCGGGATCCCCGAGGTTATCGAGGATGGCGTAACCGGACTACTCACGCGGGACGGTGACCCCGACGATCTGGCGGCGAAGCTGGAGTGCCTGCTCGGCGATCCCGATCTGCGCCAATCGCTGACTGACGCGGGTGCGGCTCGGGCCAGGGAAAAGCACGCTGCCGATTCGGTCGCCGACCAGTTTCTCGCGCTGTATGACAATGCCGCTCACAATCACGTCGTACGCTGAACCGCCGGCAGACTGGAACGCGCTCGCACGGGAGTGCGGCACGTTCTACCATGACGCGAGATGGATCGCGGGAATTGCCGACACGTTCGGGTATCGACTGCACTGTCTCGTCGCGCGAAATGGCGAGACGACAGTTGGAGCACTCGCGCTGGCCGAGGTGCCCACGCCGTGGGGTGGCCGACGCCTGGTGAGCTTCCCGTTCAGCTTCATCGCCGGGCCGATGGCGGACGATCCGAGCGTGGCCGGCGCGCTGTGCGAGCGTGCGCTGGAGGTGGCGGAGCAGGTGCGCGCGCGACGCCTCGAGATCAAGCAGTATCGCGCGCCGCCATCCGTACCAGGATTCCAGCGGTCGCAACGTTACACGACCTACCGTATCGACACGACCGGCGGGAAGGAGGCGGTCTGGTCGCGGTTTCATCAGACCAGCGTCAGACAGCGTATTCGCAAGGGTGAACGTGCCGGCGTCGTCGTCGAAGTGGGCGGCGGTCCCGACGAGTGGCTCGCGCTGGCCCGGCTGGTCGAGCGCGTTCAGCAGGGACACGGCGTACCCGCTCCGCCGCGCCGCTTCTTTCTCGAGCTGTGCGTCGGTCTGCAAGGCGCGGGACTGGTCGATCTGTACCTCGCTCGCGTCCCGGATGGTCGGGTGGCGGGCGGCTTCGTCATGTACAGGGGACCACGGGAGTGGGTATACGCTCTGAGTGCGGCCGACCCCTCGCTGGTTCGGGAGTTTCGACCGCCACACGTGCTGCTGTGGGACGGAATCAAGCGGGCAATCGCCGCCGGGGTGAGTGTCGATCTCGGACGGTCGGCGCCTGAACAAGCGTCGCTGGCCGATTTCAAACAGCGGTGGGGTGCCGAGGCAGTGCCGCTCGCGTATGATTACTGGCCGGACGCGGGGGGGCTCGGCGAGGCCCGTCGGGACAAGGGTGTCGCCGCGCTCGGTGCGTGGATGTGGCGCCGCCTGCCGGCACCTGTGGCCCGACTCGGGTCGGGCCTGTATCGCTACCTGGGGTGAGGCGCGTGCGATTTCTTTGGCGGCTGCGGAAGAAGGTATTGAAACGGTGGGCGCGCAACGCCTTCTTCCCGGGGTGGCGCGTTCAGCTGCTTCGTTGGTGCGGTTACCAGATCGGTCAGGATGTCTACATCGCGGACGACATCATCATTGCCGAGGAGCTGGAGGATCGAGACAACCTGATCATCGGCGACCGCGCGAGCTTTGCCCCGCGCGTGACGCTCGTGCTTTCCTCTCATCCCAATAACTCTCGCATTCGGCCCGTCGCTCCGGTGGTGCGCAAGCCCATCGTGATCGAGGAAGACGCGTGGATCGGTGCAAGCGTGACGGTCTTACCGGGGGTGCGGATTGGGCGCGGTGCCATCGTCGGTGCCAACACGGTGGTCACGAAGGACGTCGCGCCGCTGCACGTCGTCGCGGGACAACCCGCGCGCACTGTGCGCGTGTTGCCCACGCCGCCGGGTTGGACGTGATTCGGCTGAACCATCCGGAGCGTCTTCCTCCACTCGAGCAGTACGGGGTTACCGTGCTGCTCGATCTTTCTCGCCTCCTCGTCGTGGCCGACGAATACGCCGACGTCGTCACGGTGTCGGTGGTAGACGACGCGGCCGCTGGAGGAGGAGACCTGTCATCCCTCGAGACAGACCGATGGGGCATTCGGATCCGGCAGGGTGGAATCGATCTCCCCCGCGGACTCCTAGAGCTCACGAGGAATATCGTTGGGGCGGCCGTAGAGCAGCGCTCGCAGGCTCGCGACCGATTCGATCGGGTGCCGCCCGGAGAAAACCCGCTCGTGGCGGCCGGGCGTTGGGAGCGACCACTCGTCAATGCCATCGCCGCCGAGGTTCGGTCTGCGGTACGAGAAGCTGCCGGTCGGCGACCCCTCCGGATGGTGGCCCCGTGGCCAGAGGGTCGGGCGTGGGCAGCAGCCTTCACGCATGATGTCGATGTGGTGACCGGATGGCCGGCGTTTGCGTTGATGCGGGTGGGCGAACTCGTGCGACGGAGAGAGCTGAGTCGGGCGGCTGGGGTGATCGCCGCGGCCACCGCGCACGTCGGTCGGAACCCGGTACGGCTCGCCGTCGACGAGGTGCTTGCCGTGGAGCGAGAGGAGGGTGTCCGATCCACGTGGTTCTTCCTCACGGGCACGCCGTCCTTTGCGACGTGGCGTCGCGGGGACATCACGTACGCCATCGAGTCGAAAGCGGCTCGCGGCATAGTGGACGCGGTCCGCGAGGCCGACGGTGAGGTGGCGCTTCACGGCTCCTTCGACACGCTCACCGAGCCGGAATCCTTTGAGCGAGAACGGCGGCGCCTGGCGGCGGTCGGGGGCCGCGTAGAGGGCGCCCGTCAGCATTTCCTGCGCATGCGACCCGGCCGCACGCAGGCCGCCATGGCGACGGCAGGTCTCCTGTACGATGCGAGTTACGGGTTCTCGGATCGGAATGGATTCCGCCTAGGCGTCGCCGACGTGGTGCCCGCTTGGAACGACCACGAGGGGCGGGAGGATCATATCGAGCTGGTGCCGCTTGCGTGGATGGATCGCGTGCTGAGCAAGCACCAACGCGTGGAGTCTCCCGCTGCGCTCGCCGCGAGCGCGGTGGAGTCGGCCGAAGCGTGTCGGGCCGTCGAAGGTCTGTGGGTGGGTCTCTGGCATCCCAATATGACGGCTCCGCTCGGGTTCCCCGGGGCGGCGGACGCCTATCGGGAGATCGTGGAGCGCATCTGCCAGGCCGAACCGTATGTCGCGACGCTCGCCGAGATCGTCGAATGGTGCCGAGCGCGCCGAGCGCTCCGAGCCCGACGCGTCAACCCCGACGGTCGGGTCGAGCTCGATCAAACCGGACTGGGTGGTCACCGGTTCGTGCTCCGTGATGAGACCGGGAGAGCCGTGTGACGGCCCGTCGTCGGTGGTGGAGGCTGCTACAGGTCCTGCTCGGCGTCCTCGTCATTGGGTTGGCTGTTCGGTCGCTCGCACGGAACTGGGATCTGCTCACCGCCCAGCCCCTGCAGTGGGAGGTGGATCTCCGGCTGCTGGTCGCAAGTGCCGCGACCGTGTGGGCTGCCTACGCGGTCCTCGTCGAAGCGTGGCGTCGCGTCGTCGTGGGGATGCGGCAGCGGCTGGCGTACCTGGATGCAGCACGGATCTGCATGCTGGCCAACCTCGGTCGGTACGTTCCCGGCAAGGTCTGGTCGATTGCGGGCGCCGCGCTGTTGTCCCGGCAGGCCGGTGTGGATGCGTCGGCGGCGGTGGCAGCGGCGTTCGTGCTCCAGGCCCTGTCGCTCGCCAGCGGCGTGCTCGTGGTCGCAGCAGTCGCGCCCGCCACCCTGTCGGAGGTGAGTGGCACATTCGTGGCCGTCGTGGTCACCGCAGGCATCGTGGCAGCCGCGGGTGTGCTTCTGTTGACCTCCGAGCGGTGCCTTGCCACCATTCGGCGGATATTTCCGGTCGTGCCGGCCGGGATCACGGCGGTGCCGCTCGGAACCATGCTCGCCGCGTTTGCGGCCAACATCGTGGCCTGGGGTGCGTACGGACTCGCGTTTCTCTTGCTGGCGAAGGGACTCGCGCCAAACGCCGATCTGTCGTGGTTTCGGGCCACAGCGGTCTTCGCATCGTCGTACGTCGTTGGTCTGGTGGCCGTATTTGCGCCGGCGGGCATCGGACCGCGCGAGTCCATGTTCGTGTTGCTCCTGCAGGGCATCGTGGGGCCCAAGCTCGCTCTCGCGCTTGCTGTGGCGGCCAGAGTCCTGCTGACCATCACCGAGCTTGGCGCGGCATTGCCGTTCCTCGCGCGGTCGGCCGGCATGAGAGAGCAATGACGAGACCGCCGAGCACATCCGAAAGCACCTTCACGCCGCCCCGTCCGCACCTCGTGGCACTGGGTCTGCTGTCGGTGTGGGTGGTCCTCCTGTCCCTCCCCATGTGGACGGGTCGGTTCTTGGCCGGCCCGCACAGTGATCAGTTCGTGGCTGGATTTGCCATCCGGTTGTGGGGGGCGCTGCAGTGGCGGGCCACAGGATCCATTCCTCTGTGGAATCCCGAGATGATGGGCGGGGTGCCCGTATTCGCGGGATTCGGCGACCTCTTCTATCCGACGTCGCTGCTTCGCCTCGTCTTGCCCACCATCACCGCGATGAACGTGAGCTTCGTCGCGCATTACATTCTGGCGGGTTTCTTCACCTACCTGCTGCTCCGATTGCTGGGTTTCTCCTGGCTCGGCGCAGTGGTCGGTGGGACGGCGTACGAGATGAGCGGCGTCGTGTCGTCGCTCGTATCCCCGGGACACGACGGAAAGCTGTTCGTGAGCGCGCTGCTCCCACTCATGATGATCGGCCTGGTGCTCGTGTTCCGGCGGAAACGACTCGAGGGCCACGCCCTGCTGGCGCTCGCGGTGGGCTTGGCTGTGCTGTCCCCCCAATACCAGATGGCATACTACGCGCTCATTGCCACGGGGCTGTTTGCGCTGTACCTCGCATTCGGCGAATCGTCGGATCGGCCCCTCGCCGACCGAGCGGGCGCGCTAGCCCTGGCGTTTGCCGCCGTCCTGGTTGGGTTTGGGATCTCCATGATCCAGGTCCTGCCGTTCCTGCAATACCTCCCGTTCTCGCCGCGCGCCGAGGCGGGCGGGTTCGCCTGGAGCGTCTCGTACGATCTGCCGTGGGCGCACGTGCCGGAGTTCGTGATAGCGGGGTTCACCGGGGCCAAGGAAACCTACTGGGGACCCAACCCCCTCAAGCTGCACAGTGAGTATCTCGGCCTCTCGGTGGTAGGCCTTGCAGCGCTGGGTGTGACAACCGAGCGTCGCCGGCTCCTGTATTGGCTCGGTGGCATCGGTGCGCTGTTTCTCCTCGTGAGTCTGGGTGACGGAACGCCATTCTATCGTCTGTGGTGGGCGGTCATGCCCTACGTGAAGCAGACGCGCGCGCCCGGAATGGCGTTCTATGTGGTCGCATTCGTCTTGGCTGTCATGGCCGGCCTCGGCGCCGAGCGGGTCGAGAGAGGGGTAGGGAAGGTGGGCGCCCTCGTCGCCCTCGCGGTGGCAGCCGTCTTGGCCCTGCTGGCAGCGGCCGGAGTGATCGGCGATGTGGCGGGTGGGATCGCTCGGGCGGTGTCTCGCGATCGGATGGGCGCGCTGCCGGCGGGGGTTCGCGATGCCATCGCGATCGGCGCATTCGGCAGCGCCGCGATGCTGGGACTTGGAGCCGCACTGATCCTGGCGCGCCTTCGGAGTCGCCTCAAGCCGGCGGTGTTTGTAGTGGCGCTCCCGCTGGTCCTGGGAGCCGACTTGACCCTCGACGCGCGTCACTTTTGGCAGTGGAGCGAACCGACTGAGGTCTATGTCGATGATGCTATCGTGGATCGGTTGCGCGACGAGACCCGGCCCTATCGCGTCCTGGATCTGGGCGTGTACTCGGGAACGGCGCTCATGGCGCACAACGTCTCCCAGGTGCTAGGGTACCACGGGAACGAAATCCGGTTCTACGACGCGCTCCTCGGCGGGAAGAACGTGTGGCGTAACCTGCTGAGCAGCGACCGCCTCTGGGGTCTCCTGGCCGTTCGCTTCATGATCCTCCCGGATTCCACCTCCTTGCCGGGCTACGTGATGGAGATGGGACCGGTCACAACCGGGGAGGGGCGTATCGCCTACGTCTATCGTGCCGAGCAGCCTCCTCCATATGCCTGGGTGGTGGGTGGAGCGGTGCGAGCGGCGGACGACCAGGCAATCGGGGCGATCATGAACCGGTCGGTGCCGCTTGGGCGCGTCGTGTTCCTAGAGGAGGTTGCTCCGCTCCCACCACCCCTCGGTGCGGTGCCCGACTCCGTGCCGGTCAGGGCCCGCGTTACCGCGTGGCAGCCGGGTCACATGACCATAGACCTCGAGCCGGCCATGCCTCGCGACGGCTACCTCGTGGTGAGCGAGAACTGGTATCCGGATTGGAAGGCGACCGTCGATGGAGCCGATGCGGATGTGTGGCGAGGGAACGCCTCGCTGCTCACGGTTCCCGTTTCCGGTGGGGCGAGCCGCATCGAGCTTGTCATCGAGAGCGGCAGGTACCGGCTGGGACGCTCGATCACCGTCATCAGCCTCGTGCTCGTAGCCGTGGGGTTGGTGGCGCCAACGGTCGTTCGGCGGAGGCGCAGCCGTGTCTGACCGCGCACTCGTGATCATCCCGACCTATAACGAGGCAAAGAACCTGCCTCAGATCGTGCCGCTGATCCTGAAACAGGATCCCAGGATCGAGGTGCTGGTGGTCGACGACAACTCACCCGATGGCACCGGTCGTTTGGCGGATGAGCTGGCGGAGCGAGAGCCGCGCGTGCACGTCATGCATCGCGAGGGCAAGAAAGGACTGGGGACGGCGTACCGCGCGGGCTTCCGCTGGGCCCTGGAGCGGGACTACGAGTACGTCTTCGAGATGGATGCGGACTTCTCACACGATCCCAAGCATCTCCCGGAGTTTCTGCACGCCGCCAAAGAGGCCGACCTGGTGCTCGGGTCGCGCTACCTCGATGGCCGCGTGACCGTGGTCAACTGGCCGATCCCGCGGCTCATGCTCAGCTACGCGGCGAACGTTTACGCGCGGCTCATTACGGGCCTCAACGTGGCCGACGCCACGGGCGGCTTCAAGTGCTTCCGCCGGGGCGTCCTGGCGGGCATCGATCTAGACGCCGTGAAGTCGAATGGCTACTCGTTCCAAATCGAGATGAGTCTCCGAGCCGCCCGGAGGGGCTTTCGGATCAAGGAAATCCCAATCGTCTTCGTCGACCGGACCGAGGGACACAGCAAAATGTCCGGGGCCATCATCCGCGAGGCGGTATGGATGGTGTGGCGCCTCCGCCTGCAGGTGCTCTTCCGGCGGCTCTGAGTTACCCGGAAAGGGGGGATTGTGGGAATGAAGTCGCTGCCTGGGTGGATGGATGGTCTCGTGGCCTACAAGATGACGGGGTCGGGCAACGATTTTGTGCTAGTGGATGGTCGGATTGCACCCCCTGATCTGTGGGATACCGCTGCCATCCAGGCAGTCTGCGACCGTCACCTCGGCGTGGGAGCAGACGGGTTGGTGATCCTGGAGCCCGGCATGGATCGGGGGAAGGTCCGTTTCCACTTCTTCAACCAAGATGGTAGCCGCGGAGCCATGTGCGGCAACGCGGCGCTCTGCGCGACACGCCTCTCTGCATGGCTCGAATTGGCGCCTTCTACTGGCATGGTCCTCGACACTGACGCCGGGCCGGTACGCTCCAGGTGCCTCCACGGGGAGGAGCAGCGGGCGGAGCTGGAGCTGCCTCCGCCTTCAGCGATCGCGAGTCCACAGATCCCCCTGGAGACCGGGGAGCGGTCCATCCGGCTGGTGACGGTTGGGGTCCCGCACCTGGTGGTTCAGGTGGAAGCGCTTCGAGTCGCTAACCTCATGGATCGGGGCAGGGCATTACGGTCCCACCCCGAATGCGGTGCGGGTGGGGCCAACGTGAACTTCGTGGGTCCCGGGGCATCTGGTGGCTGGGGCATGCGGACCTTCGAGCGCGGGGTGGAAGGGGAGACACTGGCCTGCGGGACGGGGGCTGTCGCAGCCGCGGCAGTCCTCAGACTAACGTCCAAGGTAGATCTGCCACTGGACATCCAGACGGCCTCAGAAAGGACCCTCACCGTGTCCGCCCAGGTTACGCGCGACGGGATCCTCCAGCGGCCCCGGCTGGCTGGCGAGGGGCGGTTGGTGTTCCGGGCCATCCTTGGGGCCACCTCACAAACCACTTGAGGTCGATCGCTCCCACCCCGCGCCAAGGTACAACCTTCCCCCCATCGGTCCCCAGCTCATGCGCGAGCGCCCAGGCTCCTGTTTGGGGGGCCAATGTCCCGCCAGCCACCCCGATCCCCCCATGAGGGACAAGCCGCAGCCTCAGGGCCTCCTGAGCTTCCTAGTGACGCTCGCGGGGAGTCCTTCCGGCCCACGAGGCTAAGAACCACGATCAGAATGGCTTACCGAGCGCAGACGGGAAGCGCCTTTTGTGTTTTCCACACCGATGTGTGTGATTACTTAACATAACATATCTTATACGACATAGACACAAACGCCTGAGAGATCCCACGTTGGCCCAGAGAATCGATCTGTGAACCGGGCTCTATAGGTGGTCGAGCCTGAATTCTGGGCTTGCGGATCCGGTCAGCCGGCTGCCCCGGTACCCGCGCGGAGCTCGGCGAGCCTGACCTTGGCCTCCGTGACACCCTGAACGTCCGGGTAATCCCTCAGGAGTCGCTCGTAGGTCGCAATCGCACGGGCTGTGTCGCCGGCCAAGGCATAGGCGCGGCCGGCATCGTTCAGGTGTTGCGCTGCCATGTTGTCGTACCACGCCGCTGCGGCGGCATCCTCGTAAGCCTTCCCTGCGTCGGAGAGGTTGCCGAGGTTCTCGAGTGCCACACCGAGCAAGCTGTGGGCGCCGGAACGAAACTGGGGATCCAACCCCTTCTTGAGGGCCGATCGAAGCTCTTCGGCGGCCAGGCTGGCTTGATCCTGGATCAGCCGCACCTGAGCGAGCAAGATCACCGCTTCATCGCCAGCGCGGGTGCCGCCATAACTCCCAATCAGGCGCGAAAGATCGCTTGCCGCCAGAGCGAGATTGCCGGTCTGCGTCGCGAACCGCGCCTGTTCCAGTGCCTGCTCGGCAGCCGTCTCCTTTCGGCCCCGGTACTCGAGCACGAACCACACGCCCGATGCAAGGATGATCAGACCCGCGGCAATGCCGATCAGACTTCTCCGATTTCGCGTTAGCCACTCGAGGGCCTTCTCAGCAGGATCTTTCGAGACTTCTGATTGCTTGTCGTTCACTGGAGGCTCAATCGCCTTTCGTCGTTTGTCCGGGTGCGCCGCGCCCCGGCCACCCCACCACTGCCTGGGCCCTCGCGTAGGCTGCCCGACCACCGTCCCCGGGGATGCCCCTGGGGTGACTCGAACACCCGGCCAACGGTTTAGGAAACCGCTGCTCTATCCGCTGAGCTACAGGGGCGCCAAACAGAGTAAAGTAACGGCCCGGGGTCGTGCGACCAACTCCCGATCGGCGGCGCGCTGGCGGTCCTTCCGACCCGCTCACACAACCCCCGCAGGGTGGTCCAATACCTCACAGGCAATGCTCGCGCACTGCTCACCCGCCTACAACCGGTGTCCCACGCCAGCCAGGCTGCTCAAGCGGGTTCTGAGGCCCGGACTCGACGCAGCATCAGTACGCTAATCACCTAACTTCAAAGGAGTTATCGGCTACCACATCAACCGGTACATCGTACTTCTCCACATTGTCCACACGTGCGAGCCTGGGGCCGGCCGTCACAGCCGCCGTCAGGACCTCGACATCGGAGCGACTTCCCTTGACCGCAACCTCCACCCGCCCGTCCGCGAGATTGCGCACCCAGCCCGCCACCGGAAGGTCCCGGGCCCGCTTCATCACGAACCAGCGAAATCCGACACCCTGCACCCGCCCCGACAGGAGCAGCCGAACGGCGATGGGCGCCTGGTTCACTCGGGGCCAGCCCCGCCGGGCAGGTCAGGCCGCCGCCGCCGCTGCCACACGATGTACGCGGTGACAATGACCAGGAGAAATGGCACGATGATGAGAGCCGCCTGGCCGGCCTGCGCCCGCATTTCCGGGTTCTCAAGGAGCGAGTCGAGGCCTGCCACCACTTGGCTGTTCCGACCCACGTACCAGCCTATGTACGTCAGCACCGCACACCAAATCCCGGCACCAAGCCCCGTATAGAAGAGGAACCTGTCGAGGCGCATTCGCGAGAGGCCTGCTGGCAAAGAGATCAGCTGTCTGATGACCGGGATGAGTCTGCCGACGAACGTACTGATCTCGCCGTGACGCCGAAAGAACGCCTCGGCGCGATCGAGCGAAGACTCGCGCATGAGAAGAAAGCGGTGGTACTTGTGGAGGAGCGGCCGCCCCATCCAGACCGCCACGTAGTAATTGAAGGCGGCACCCATGAGACTTCCGAGCAATCCTGACCCAAGAGCCAGGAGCGGATGCATTCGTCCCTGGGCCGCGAGGTATCCCGCTGGCGGCATGACGACTTCGCTCGGGAACGGAAAGAAGGACGATTCCAACGCCATGAGGACGGTGATGCCCGGGTAGCCCAGGCGGAAGATGGTGTTGGTGAGCCAGTGTACGATTGCTTCCAGCACTATTCGTCCTCGCTGAATCCATGGCGGCCCAGGAGTGGTACGAAGTTGGCCGGGCCGATCACGTCCGTCGTGGGTCCCCCGGGGCCTTTACGAACGCGGACCAATTGCTGGCCCTCGCCCGTGTCGAGGGGAAGCACGAGCCGACCGCCCTCGGCCAGCTGCTCAACCAACGGTCCCGGGATATCGGGGCTCGCGGCGGCCACGAGGATGGCGTCGTAGGGTGCCTGTGGTCGCCAACCCAAGGTCCCGTCTGCCACGACGACAGAAACGTTTTTCACCCCTGCCCTACTCAGTGCCGCGCGGGCCTGGTCGGCCAGCACGCCAATCCGCTCAATCGAAACGACGGTGTCAACGAGAAACGAAAGTAGTGCTGTCTGGTAGCCCGACCCCGTACCGATCTCCAAGACCCGCTCGGGGCCCTGGAGCTGGAGGGCCTCGAGGTAGGCGGCCTGCGTGCTCGGTTGCGAGATGGTTTGTCCGTGCCCAATGGGGAGCGCCGAGTCGTCGTAGGCTCGGTTCCGGAACGCCTCGGGGACGAACAGATGCCGTGGGGTTTCCCCAACGGCACGCAGCACGGCCAAATCACGGATGCCCTGCTGACGGAGGGTTTCGACCAGACGGCTCCGATAGCCCCCCCACGTGTCCGTCACTCGCCGAGTTTCCAGGAACGCACATCTTCGAGCAGCGCGTAGTTGGTGAGATCGAGGTGCAGCGGTGTCACGGAGATGTAGCCGTCTTGGATGGCACGAAAGTCGGAGTCCTCGCGTCCCGACCACGAGATTTGTCCACCCCCGATCCAGTACCCGGGTCTGCCCCATGGGTCGGCCGTCCGGAGCAGCGAATCGGAGTAGACCCGGTTCCCGAGGGTCGTGACCCGGATGCCGTTGATGTGCTCGCCAGGAATCGGGGGGAGGTTGATGTTGAGAAGCGTGTCACGGGGGAACCCCTCCACTGCGGCGATGCTCTGCACCAGCCGCTCCAGCCAGGGGCGGTGGCTGTCGAGCATGTCCAGGCGATCTCCAGCCAACGAGAACGCGATTCCCGGTACGCCGAAAGGCATGCCCTCCATGGCGGCCGCCACCGTGCCAGAGTAGAGCACGTCTTCACCCATGTTGGGCCCGTGGTTGATGCCGGAAAACACGAAATCTGGTGTGTGGTCGAGGAGCTCGCCCAGCGCGAGCAGGACGCAATCGGTCGGCGTCCCGTCTACCTGAATCGAACCGTCGGGCCGCCGAGTGACGCGCAGCGGCCGCCCGAGCGTGAGCGAGTGACTGGATCCGCTCTGTTCCCGGTCGGGCGCCACAACCGTGACGCTCGCCACCGTCCGGCAGACGTCGGCGAGAACCTCCAATCCCCGAGCAAGGATGCCGTCGTCGTTACTCAGAAGGATCTTCAAGCAGGCTCTTGCCCTCGAGGATGTCGAGGATGGCTCGAAGCTCGCCCCGCAGGCTCTCGATGGTCTCGAGCTGGAGCGCGAACCGGGCTTCGGTCTTGAGCGAGCCGGTTCGGCGGTAGTGCTCGATGCACCGGCGGGCGCCCTCGATCGTGTACTTCTCCGTGTACAGCAGGTGCTTGACGAGCATGATCAGCTCGATCTCTCGCCGCTGATAGACCCGGTTTCCCGATCGGTTCTTGGCAGGATTGAGGAAGCGAAACTGGCTCTCCCAGTACCGCAGGACGTGTGGTTTGAGGTCCGTCAGTTGACACACGTCCCCAATCGAGAAGAACTCTTGCACGGGCTGAGAAGCTGTCATCGCCAGTGCTCCGGTTTCAGTTCCCGGTCCATGAGATCCCGGACGGCGCGGTCCGGGCGCTTGCCCTCGAATAGGATGTTGGCCACTTCGGCGGCAATGGGCAGCTCGACGCCGGACTGCTCGCTGAGCTGAACCGCCACCTTGGCCGTGCGCACACCCTCGGCAACGGTTCGGCGTCGGGCGAGGATCTCGTCCAGACCCCGCCCCTCGGCGAGCTCGATCCCCAGAGCACGATTGCGGCTGAGGGCACCCGTGGCCGTGAGCACGAGGTCGCCCATGCCGGTAAGCCCAGAGAAGGTCATGGGATCTGCCCCCATGGTTTGGCCCAGGCGCGTGAGCTCGGCGAGACCCCTCGTGACAAGCGCAGCCAGCGTGTTGTGCCCAAGGTGCAGACCGTGCAACAACCCGGCCGCGATTGCGATCACGTTTTTCAGCGCGCCGCCAAGTTGCACGCCCAGCGTGTCGGGGCTCGAGTAGACGCGGAAATACCCGGTCGAAAACACCCGTTGCACCAAGTGCGCCGCATCGGCGTCTTCCGAGGCTGCCACGACCGCCGTGGGATGGTGCGCGTAGACCTCCTGGGCAAAGCTAGGTCCGGAGAGCGCGACAACGGGCGCCCCGGGAAACGTCTCCCCGAGCACGTCCGTCATGGTCTTGAGACTGTCGATCTCCAGTCCCTTGGATACGCTCACGACCGCCTGGGGCGGCTGGCCGGCCATGTCGGCCGTGAGGTGCGACATCACGTCGCGCACGACGTGCGACGGCGTCGCGCTCACGAGCAACTCCGCTCGGTGGGCCGCCTCACCTAGCTCCGTATGGGCAACGAGCGTCTCCGCCAGCCGCGAGTCGGCAAGAAAGGTTTGGTTCACGTGGTCGCGGTTGATCGACTCGACGACCTCGGGCTCGTAGGCCCACACGTGGACCTCGTTGCCTTCGGCGGCGAGCAGGTTTGCCAGGGTCGTTCCCCAGCTCCCGGCACCGATCACCGCAATGCGCATCACGGTTCCTTTGGCCCGGCTTGGGCCCGACGCCCGAACCGGTTCTCGGTGCCCGACAGGAGCCGCACGATATTGGTGCGATGGGTGAAGATGATGAAGGCGGCGAGGGCCACGCCGACCCAGAAGACGTTGGTAGCGTCGGGCGCCAGGAACCGGACGGCCACCGGGAACGTCAGCGCCCCCGTGATCGATGCGAGCGACACGAATCCGGTACCGGTCAACACTGCGATCCACACGACAGCCGCGGCTGCGAGCGACGTCGGCGCGAGGCCAAGCACCGCCCCTGCTGCCGTGGCCACCCCTTTGCCGCCCCGGAACTTGAGGAAGACGGAAAACACGTGGCCAGCAACCGCCGCCCCCCCCACGATTACGGGAATCCATGAACCCTGTCTTGCCTGGGCCGACGCGAGCAGGACCGGCACTGCGCCCTTGGCCACATCCACCAGCCCGACCGGGACGGCATACTTCCATCCGAGCACCCGGTATACGTTCGTCGCGCCGAGGTTCTTGCTCCCGTGCTGGCGCAGGTCGATCCCTGCGACACGGCCGGCGAGATAGCTCGTCGGAAAGGACCCCGCGAAATACGCGGCGACCAGCCACAAGGGGATGCTCACCGCCTGCTCTTCTTCCGGCGCAGCTTGATTCGCAACTGCACCCCAATGAAGCCCCACGCTTCGCGAAATCCGTGCTCCAAGTACCGGCGGTACGACTCCGCGATGGCCTCCGGCTCGTTCGCCACGATCGCGAACGTCGGTGGCCGCACCCCGATCTGGGAGCCGTAGTACAGCCTGACCTCCTGGCCGCTCTGTTGCGGCGGCTGGTTCCGGGCGATGAGCGCTTCGAGCACTTTGTTCACCTCAGCGGTCCCCACGCGGTGAGACCGCCACCGGTCCACCTCGAGGATGGTGTCGAGCACCTTCCGCACGCGCTGCCCCGTCTTGGACGAGACGTAGAGGAACGGGACCCCCTCGAGAAACCGCGCCCGTTCCACCAACTGTCGCTCGCCACGCACCGCCGTGGTCGTGTCCTTGTCCTCGACCAGATCCCACTTGGTCACGGCGATGATGAGGCCAGATCCTCGCTCCCATGCCGACTGCGCAATCCGAAGATCCTGGCCCCGCATTCCCTCCGACGCATCGACAACCAATATGCAGACATCAGCGCGTTCAATTGCCCGCTCGGTCCGCAGGGTCGAGTAGAACTCGATCTCATCCTCTACTTTCGATCGCTTCCGTAACCCCGCGGTATCAATGAAGTTGAGCCCTTGACCGTGGTACCGCAAGGGGGAGTCCACCGCGTCACGGGTGGTCCCGGCCTCTGCAGACACGACGAACCGTTCCTGGCCCAGGAGCCGATTGACCAGGCTCGACTTCCCCACATTGGGTCTGCCAACGACGGCCACTTGGATTTCGTCCTCACTGGTGTCGTCCTCTTCGGCAGGCAGAAGTTCCACCATCCGGTCCAGCAGATCGCCGGTCCCCTTCCCGGTCGACGCCGACACCGGTTGCGGATCACCCAGGCCCAACTCGTGGAAGGCGTAGTGCGAGACCTCCGTGGCCAGGTCGTCCGCCTTGTTCGCGGCGACCACAACCTGTCCTCGACGGTCGCGCAGCAGACCGGCGACCTCGAGATCGCTGGGGTGCACGCCGGCCTGCGTGTCGACCATGAGCACGATGACGTCAGCTTCGGCGATCGCGATTCGGATCTGCTGGCGTATCTCGGACTGCAGGCCGTCGTCCTCGATCGAGCTCCAGCCGCCGGTGTCGACGAGCCAGAACCGATGCCCGGTCCACTCCGTGAGTGCGAAGTTGCGGTCGCGCGTCACGCCCGGTCGATCGTCGACGATTGCCCGCCGACCGCCCACGATGCGGTTGAACAGAGTCGACTTGCCCACGTTCGGTCGACCCACGATGACGATCGTCGCACGCCTCATGTCGCTGTGATCTCGCCGATCGCGTCCACGAAATCGTAGGAGAGGCGAAACGGCACCCGTGCCTGACGGCGAAGATCCTCGATCGTGAGGTCGTCGAGAAACGTGCCGTGATCGTTGACGGCCTCTGCCGGCAGCAGGACGAGGTCGAGGTCCGTCCGGTTGGTGATGCAGTCCACAAACGCCGCCCCGGGCAGGAGGCCGGCCGATGTGACGGTCGATCCGAACAGAGCGTTTTCGACGACGAGCAACTCGAGGTCCGCCCCGCTCGTTTCCCGGACCGCCGGGAGCACGAGCGGCATGAGGCGTCCCATCGCCGTTCCCGTGACCAAGCCCACACGCATCCCGGCCAGGGCGCCAAGCGCCCCTTGGTGCTGTCGCAGCCGCTGCTGCAGGAACCGCACGGCTCCCACCCCGTTCTCCACTTGCTCGAACCCATCGTAGGCCTCGGCAGGCGGCAGGTCCTCACCCGCCACGAGGTACAGATCGTCCGACCCGTACGCCCAGTGAACCCCCCGGTCGCGAACGGCCCGCCGCGAGACCTCCCGCACCGCGGCTATCGCGTCGCGACACTCCGCGGCGGTCGGCTCGCGCACCAGGTGGTGCTTGGAGAACTCGGTGAGGCCGACCGGCACAACGGACACCGACAACACCGCATTGCCGAGCCCGTAGAGATCCTCGAGACTCTGGATCAGCACCGAACCGTCGTTGACACCGGGCTGCAGCACGATCTGGGTATGAACGGTGATGCCGTGCTCGGCGAACCGCTCGAGTTGCGGGATGATGGCTGGTGCCCGGGGATGCCGCAGGATCCGGCGTCGCAGCACGGGGTCGGTCGCATGCACGGAGACGTAGAGGGGTGAAAGGCGGTACGCGAAAATGCGCGCTTCATCCCTCGGCTTCAGGTTCGTGAGCGTGGCGAAGTTGCCGTACCGAAACGAGAGGCGATAGTCGTCGTCGCGGATGTAGAGGTTCGACCGGAGCCCCTCGGGGAGTCCGTCGACGAAGCAGAAGTCGCAGCGGTTGGCGCAGCGACGGATGTGCGGCGGCTCCAGCTCCACGCCGAGCGGGAGGTCCTCGGGGCGCTCGATGTCGTACTCGATCAACTCGCCGTCGGGCGTGCGCGCCGTCAGCAGAAAGCGCTCGTCGGCCGCGTGGAACTCCCAATCGAGAAAGTCTTCGAGGTCGCAGCCGCCGATCGACAGGAGCACGGTTCCCGGTGTGAGGCCGAGCTCAGCCCCGAGGCTGTGGGGGGCGACCGATTGAACGCGAACCATTCGGGCGATCCGTCCGAGGGAGTGCTGAAGCGAACCATTGAAGATAACGCGCCAGGGTCGCTGAGGTCGGGCAGCGCGGTCGGTGGCCGTGTGAGGTCAGGTTGGGGTTGCCTGACTCGAGTTCGGTGTGTCGGCTACTGCCGGCGGTAGCGCCAGGCGGCGGCGCCCGACACCTCCGCCCGGACCGAGAAAGCGTGACGCCGGCGCGGCTCGAGGGCCGGGATTTCCGCCGAGCCCGATGCGACGACGCCGCCCGATGCGTCCAGGAACTCGAACAGGAGTGTGGTGGGGGCCAGCGATTGGGAGGTGATGTTGGCCACTGAGCCACTCACCACGGCCGCGGAGCCGGTGGGGAGGAACTGCGTCACCGTCACCCCCCACTGCAGTCCTTCGTTTGCAAGCGCGACGTAGGTCTGCACGGAATCCTGGTTCCCGGCGAGATCCCAAGACGCCGCCATCATGCGCACACTCTGGGGGTTGAGGGGATCGATCGCCAGCAACTGCTTCGCCGCCCGGGCGAGCCTCGGTCCGTCCCTCAACGCGTACGAGGCCCGGGCGAGCACGTACTGCGCTGCCTGGATGTAGGGGTTCTTGTTCACGGCGATCTCGAGCAGCTCAACGGCATACGCGGGGTACCCGTCGTTGTGGACTGCCGCTCCGACCTGAGCCAGCTCGTTGGGATCGACCTCTGGGAGCCGTGCGATACGCGCTGTTGTCGACTCGATGCCCCGCGTGTTGCCGAGGAGCGAGTAACGGCGGAGTAGCCGCAGCGTCACGTCCACATCGTCAGGATACATCTCGAGGTAGCGTTCGTACGCCGCAAAGGCGGGCGCGAAGGCGGCGCCTGCCGCCGTGCTGTCCTGCTGCAGTTTCGCCTTGGCGTCGAGAAGTGCCCCCCGTGCCGCGGCGATCCGATCTGCCAGGGTGGCCGAGTCACGGGAAACGGCTTGTTGTACGTCAGGGCGGAGCCGCTGACCGGCCCACTCGCCAATGAGCTTGGCGAGCTGCGTGGAATCCCGCTCGACGGCCACGAGGAGCGTGTCCCGCCGCATCCGGCTCTCGACGATGTTCGCCGTTGCCGGATCCTCGAACGCCACGCCTTCCCTACCCCGTAGAATGGCGAGCATGGCCTGTAGCTGGCGGTCGGCATGCGCCTCGTCACCCCCTGCCCGCTCGATGCCGATCTCGACGTATTTGGCCGCGGAATCGAACTGCTGCCGATCGGCGTACATCCGGGTCAGGAAGAAGGGGATCTCCGCGTCGTCCGGCATGAGGGACGCAGCCAGATGAAACAGTCCGACGGCCGAATCGATGGCGCCCTCCTGCCACGCAAGCAACGCCTCTCGCCGCACCACGGGTTGCAGCTGCTCCACGTAGCGCCTGGCTTCGGCCTCGCACTCGGGTGCCAACACCACGGCCCTCCGAAAAGCCGAGTCGGCCCCGTAGGCGTCGTTGCGGTAGACGTAGTAGCGGCCCAGCCAATACCAGGCGGCAGGGTTGTCGGCCTGGTTGTTCTGCTCGATTGCCCGGACCAGAACTTCTTGCGCACGCCTGAGCCGGTCTTCCGTTCGGTTCTCGTCGTCGGATTCCACGGCGATCTTGAGGTGCATCATCCCGCCGTTCACGAGATGGTGCCCCGCCTTCAATTTGCAGGGGTCCTCCGGTGCCTCCCACACGCCCTGGGCGAAGAGCGCGGGCGGGATCATGACCAGGGCGAAGGCGACGACGACGAGCGAACGGCAGAGCGGGCGCATGGGGGCCTCCTCGCCACTGGTTGAGGTGGCATGCGGGCCGGCTGTAGTGGACAATATCGTGCCGATCCGCACGCGGCAAATCCGCACTTCCAGCGTGCTGGGCCGTGGATCTCGGGAGCCGATCCCCAAAACGACAATCGCCCAGCGTGCGGCCGGGCGCATGGTATCGACCAGAGCGGGCGACCGGATTCGAACCGGCGACGTCCAGCTTGGGAAGCTGGCATTCTACCCCTGAATTACGCCCGCGAAGTGTAGTGCAATGTGGCCGGGTAAGGTGAGACCGTCAAGTCGATTACGCGGCCCTGCAGGGGTGACACGCCATCTTGCGCCCGGCGTGTTGTGGGTGCACGTTCTGCCCTATGTCCCAACTGGATGAACACCGATCCAGCCATTCCAGAGCGCTCTTCGTACCTCGTTGCGCCCGCTGCCTCAGGTCGCTGAGGTCGGAGTCGAAGTACTGCCGCTCATGCAGAGTCAGACTGGTTGGTATCAAGGTCATCACGGTGGTGGCAATCGCTGCCGTCCTCATCTGGTCGTACAACGCCCTCTCCGGCAACGAGCCCTCGGTCGTGCACTGGGTCTGGTGATGGTGCGGGAAGCACGGAGCTGAGGGCAGGACGCAAAGAGAGGGCGCAACAGAGCGCCCCCTGATGCTGCGGCAACCCCACGGGCACAATCGAATAGGGCCTGACCGCTCGCGTCGCCTACCTGCTCAAGGCGATGAGTGCTAGCGAGCTCGGAGCCGCGCGATGCGCTCCTCCAACGGCGGATGGGTGCTCAGGAGCTTGAGCATTCCTTTGCCGCGAATTCCGAAAGCGGCCAAATTGTCGGGCAACTGCGACGGTGCCTCCTTGAGGGCGCGGAGCCGATCCAGCGCTGCCGCCATGGCACCCGCGCTCTCGAACTCGGCACCGCCCGCGTCGGCACGGAACTCCCGGCGGCGTGAGAACCACGCCACGACGATGCTCGCCAGCACGCCGAACGCCATTTGCAGGGCGATGTAGACCAGCAGACGGCCGCGGCCGAACTGGCTCGCGATAACCCGCGCAATGAAGATCACAAACGTGTTGAGCACACCCTGGATGAGGGTGAGGGTCACCATGTCGCCGTTGACGATGTGAGCGACTTCGTGGCCCAACACCGCCTCGACCTCCTCCTTCTTCATGAGCTGGAGCAGCCCAGTGCTCACGGCGACGAGGGCCTTGTTGCGGAACATGCCCGTCGCGAATGCATTCGGGTCGGGCGAGTTGAAGACCGCCACCTCGGGCATCCCGATTCCCGCCTGCCGCGCCTGCCGCTGCACCGTGTCGACGAGCCAACGCTCGATGTCGCTTGTTGGCTTCTCGATCACCTGCGCGCCCGTGGCCCGTTTCGCCACCCATTTTGAAATGGCAAGCGAAAGGAACGAGCCGCCGAAACCGAACAGGGCACACCAGATCAGGAGCTGCACGTAGGGCGCATCCGGGGGGATGATGCCCAGGGCGGTCAACACCGCCATCGCAACGGCTGCCATCATCAGGACAGCCATGTTGGTTGCGAGGTACAACACGACTCTCAGCATGCACGTCCCCCTTTGTCGCCAGAGAAACTAGCTGCGCCGGAAGTTGGCGACAACGGCTCCAACGCGAGGCGGTTGGTGGACGCGACGAGGGGCGCCCCACGGACGCCCCTCACCTCACCGCCGTCTAGGTACGGGATGGCGCTCAGTCAGCCACCTACGGAATACCGCGCGGCTACGATGCCGTCACCGGTCGCCTGTACCGTGAACGGCTCTGAGATCCCGGCCGGCAAGGTCCTGCTCTCCACCGACCCAGTCGTCACGACGTTGCCCTGACTGTCGATGAACTCGAAGTTGAGCGGCGGCATGACGACGTCGGCACTCCCTGTGTTGGCGAGGCGCCCATGGACCGTGTAGCCACCCTCTTCGGTCTGTAGCTGGTCGAGGTACACGTCGAACGTGAGCGCCTCGATCCGCTCGAGGACTGCCAGCGTGGAGTCGTCCTTCCGCTGGAGCTGGTAGGCCGCTGCGAGCAACCGGAGCGACTCGCTGCTCTGCGGATCGATCCCGACGAGCTTCTTGCCGACGACTTCCATTGCCTGAGCCGCTTGGTCCCGCGCTTCCTGCGGCTCGTCGTCGTTGTTGCAGATGGCGAGATAGGTGTTGGCGAGGTTGTACAGGCCGGGCCGGAAGTGCGGAGTCTTCTCGAGTCCCAGACTGAAGGCCCTCGCCGCCTTGTGGTACTGCTCGGCGACGAACAGGGCCTCGCCGGTGCGGAAGAGATCCATCGCGTCCATCTTCGGGGCGCGCGCCAGCACACTGTCGTACAGCTGCAATGCCTGCTCACGCTGCCCGGATTTCTCGAGGGCCCGGGCCAGGCCGGTGAGGGCCTGGGAATCTTCCGCATTCACCTCCGTCCGGTACCGCTGGTACCACACGGCGGCCGAGTCCCACTGCTCCTGCATGCCGTAGATGAGGCCGACATTGAAGAGCGCCGTCTGGTAATTCTCCAGGCGGGACGAGTCGGCGTCACCGATGGCAACTGTGGACTTGAAGAAGTGAATCGCGCTGTCCAGTACCCCTTCGTTGCCGTAGATGCGACCCAGGTAGTACGGGGTGATGTTGTCTTCCTGATAGATGGCCCACGCCTGTAGCAGCGCATTCTTCGCCTGGTCGAAGGCCCCGTTGCGCATCGCCTCGATGGCCTGGTTGATCGTCGGCACCCAGATCCGCTGACGGTAGCTCACGATGTCGTCGTGGCAGTCGGGCGCCATCTGTTCGGCCTTGTCGAACGCCGAATCGGCGCCGACGGCATCGTTGCTCATCACGTAGTAGCGACCGAGGTAATACCAAACGGCGGGGTTCTCCTGCTGTCCCCGGTCCATCGCGTCCAACAGGTTGCGATGCGCGTCATTCATCAAACGCGTGCGCTTCACCTTGTCCGCTTCTTCGCTCGCGCTCTTGAGGTATACCACTCCACTGTTGACGAGGAAGTGCCCCGCCGAGAGCTCACACTCCGGGGGTTGATAGGCGCCCTGTGCCACTGCCTGTGGTGCCACAAGGCCGATACCAACCACCGCCGCGATCCCGACCACCGATTTCCGCATGCTTACCACTCCTTGCTCGCTGACTCATTCATGTCTTGGACAGCATGTGTTCCGCTCGCCGCTCCGCCTCACGCGCAATGTCGAGCGCCGAGCGATTGAGGGCCTTTGCCGCCAGCACGACGTCGTCGTATTCCGCCTTGACGCGCTGGCCATCTGGCCCGTCCCGCACCTTCACTCTTACCCTCGTAGCGCCTTCAAGCTCCACGGCAATCTCGCGGCGTGCCAGGGTCCATCGCCACGCCGGCCAGCGCCGGACCCCCGCTGTGGTCCCGTGCGCGAACAGGGCCGCGACCACCTGATCTGCTGCTGACACCGGAGCCAGCACCTCGATCCGAACGCTGCTCCGCCCCTTCTTGCCCTGGCTCGACCATGTCTGGCAGTCGACCGCGCCGGCGTCGAACACCGCCTGACGCAAGGGCTCGAGATACTCCGGCGTCATATCGTCGATGTCGGTGACGATCACCTCGACCGCGCCCGCCTCCGGGGCGGTCTCGGCAACGATCAGCCGGAGCGCGTTGGGCCACTGTGGGTCGTTCCTCGTGCCGGCGCCCCAGCCACTGCCAATGACCCGCCAGCGCTCCGGCGGGGGCCCGGACGAGAGCACCCGGAGCAGCACCGCCCCGGTCGGGGTCGTGGCTTCTCCCTCGATCGGCCCGCCGCTCGAAACCTCGATGCCCTGCAGCAGGTCCAGGGTGGCCGGGGCCGGTACCGGCAACTTCCCATGGGCGGCATCGACCCAGCCGCGCCCGACGGCAACGGGCCGGTTGTAGACGGCGTCGAAACCCAGCCGCTGGACACCCTCCACCGCACCGACAATGTCGAGCACGGCGTCGATCGCGCCGACCTCGTGGAGATGGACGGCGCTCGGCGCCACCCCGTGCACCCGCCCCTCCGCCTCGCCCAGCAACTCGAAGGCCCTCACGGCCTGGCCCCGCACCGTCTCGCTTACGTCGGCCCGGCGGACGACCTCGAGCAGATCGCCGACCGTGCGCCCGTGGCCACTGTGGCCAGGCCGGGCCGGGATGGCGAAGTCCACCTTGACGGCCTTGAGCGCTGCCCGGTCCACAGACTGGACGGTGACCCGGACGTCCGGGAACCCGACCCGCGCTGGGAGCCCCTCGAGCCAGGCCGAGTCGAGTCCCGCCCCGACCAGCGCGCCCAGCATCATGTCCCCGCTGATCCCGGCCGCGGGATCGAGTATCGCGATTCGCATTGGTCTCGAAAACGCCTCAAACCTCAAAATATCGATCGTTACGGCCGGTATAGCCACCCCGCCCCGGTGTTGAACAAGACGACCCGATCCCCGTGCCCGATGTCGCCATCTTCGAGCAGGATCTCGAGGGCCGCCAAGGTGGCACCGCCCTCAGGGCTGGCATCGATCGCCTCGCTCTCGGCCATGCGCCGTTCGGCGGCCTTCAACGCGTCGTCGCTCACGGCCACCGCGCGAGCGCCGGTCTCGTTGAGCGCCTTGAGGATGATCGCGCCGCCGAGCGGGGAAGGCACGCGTAATCCAGAGGCCACGGTCCATGGATCCTGCCACGGCTCGGTGCGGTCCGCTCCCCGCTCGAACGCCTCTACGACGGGCGCGCATCCCGTCGACTGGACGCTGAACAGCTTGGGCATGGTGCCGTCGACCCAGCCGGACTCGAGCAGCCTGCGGAACGCGATCCACATGCCGATGAGCCCGGTCCCTCCGCCCGTCGGATAGATCACGGCGTCGGGAAGCGTCCAGCCCAGCTGCTCCGCGACCTCCAACCCGAGGGTCTTCTTGCCTTCGATGCGGTACGGTTCCCTGAGCGTGGATACATCGAACGCCCCGTGCTCGGCGGCGTAGGCGCGCGCAGCCTTGCCGCAGTCGCCGATGTGGCCGTCCAGGAGTTCGAGATGCGCGCCAAATACCCGGATCTGTGCCAGGATGGTCGCGGGAGTGCTGGCCGGTGCGAACACGTGGACCGGGACGCCAGCCCGACGGCCATAGGCGCTGAGTGCCACACCCGCATTGCCCGCGGTGGGCACCGTAAACGCTTTCACACCCGCGAGCTTTGCGCGCGTGACCGCGGCCGAGAGGCCCCTGGCCTTGAACGACCCGGTGGGATTGACCGATTCGTCCTTGATCCAGAGATCGCGCATCGCGAGCTGGTGACCAAGCACGGGGGCCGGCAGCAACGGCGTTCCACCCTCTCCGAGGGTCACGGGGTCCTCACCGTCCTCGAGCGGCATCCATTCCCGGTAGCGCCACATGGTCCACGGACGCCGCGCGATCTCGTCCTTGAGCGCGGGAGCCGGTGCTGCGTCGTAGCGCACGAGCCAGGGGGCCCCGCAGTCAGGGCAGACGTCGGGCAAGCCATCGGCGTTGCGCGTGGCGGAACACGCCGAGCAGGTGAGGCTCCAAGGTCTCGTCATTCCTTTACACTCTCGAGAATACGGTCTGCGAGTTTGAGAGAGAACCCTGGTAACGCTGCGATCTCCTCCGGTGTCGCCGAGCGCACGCCGGCAAGGCTGCCAAAGCGTTGGAGCAGCAGACGGCGTCGCCTTTCCCCAACCCCTGGGATTCCGAGCAGCTCTGATGTCAGGGTACGGGCACCTCGGCGCGCACGGCTGTAGGTGACGGCCACACGGTGAGCTTCGTCGCGGACACGCTGGAGCAGGCGCAATGATGGGGCTCGCGGGGGAAGTCGGAGGCTTTTCCGCCTGCCCGGCAGGAAGATCTCTTCTTCCCGCTTGGCGAGACTCACCAGCGGTAGCTCCGCCAGTCCCGCCTCAGCGAGCGCGCTGGCAGCCGCGCTCAGCTGCCCCTTCCCCCCGTCGATCACGATCAGATCGGGCAGCGCCTTCTCCTCATCGATTCTCCTCCGCACGAATCGGCTCACTACTTCGCGGATCGCGGCGTAGTCGTCCTGCTGCCGGCGCTCTTGGCTGTCGGCTGGGCCCTGCCCGTCGTCCTGGGCGCCTCGGATGCGGAACCGGCGGTACTCGCTCTTCTTGGGCCGCCCGGCCTCGAACCATACAAGCGACCCCACCGTGTCGCGCCCCTGATTGGTCGAGATATCGATGCACACGAGGCTCCGAGGGACCACCGTGAGACCGAGGTCACGGCCCAACGCGTACACCGGATCCTCGACTCGCTCCTCGGTTTCGAAGGATTCGATCTTGAAGCTCTCCATGAGGTGGCGAGCATTCTGATCGGCGAACGCCACGAGGCGCTGATTGACACCGCGTTTGGGCACCAACCAGTCGGCATCCGATCCCAGCTCCCTCAGGGCCTCGAAGTCCATCGGCAGGAACGGCAATACCGCCCGCCGCGCCCTCGCGTCGGCTTTGAGATAGTACTGCACCAGGAACCGGCTCAGGATCTCCTCGTCGGGCGCGTCGGAGAGGTTTTGGAAGAACCGCTGCTCGCGTGCCACGACCTTACCCCCACGGACGCGCACGAGCACGCCCACGGCGTCGTCACCATCCCTGGCGTACCCAATTGCGTCCGCATCGCGCCCACCGACGATCTCGACGGTCTGCGGCTTTTCTACCTGTTCGAGCCAGGCCAGCCCGTCTCGAATCTCGGCGGCGCGCTCGAAGTCGAGTTGCCGGGACGCCCCGTCCATGCGTTCCCTGAGTCGCTGGCGCACTGCCACGGTCTTCCCTTCGAGGAAGGCCACCACGTCCCCGATCATCTCCCGGTACTCGGCCTGACTCTGGAGACCGACACACGGGGCGAGGCAGCGATGAATGTGGTAGTCGAGGCAGGCGCGGTCCGGCGCGTCGTCCGGGAGGTCGTAGTGGCACGAGCGAACGGTGAAGATACGGCGGATGATCCTCAGGGTGCGACGGAGCACGCCAACGTCGGTATACGGCCCGAAATACCGTGCCCCCTCCATATCGAGCCGGCGCACCACGAGCACCCGTGGGAACGGCTCGGACAGCGTCACGGCGATGCGCGGGTAACTCTTGTCGTCCCGGAGCTGAACGTTGAACCGGGGCCGGTATTCCTTGATGAGGTTGTTCTCGAGGAGAAGCGCCTGGCTCTCCGACGGGACGACGATCGTTTCGAGGTCGTGCACCAGTCGTAGCAGCATGCGCTGCATCGGTCCGGAGGGCGGTTCTCCCGAGAAGTAGTTGCGGACCCGCGTGCGGAGTCGCTTGGCCTTTCCGACGTACAGTACGCGCCCGTCGGCATCCTTCCACAGGTACACGCCGGGCTCGTCGGGAAGCGAGTTCAGCTTCGGTTCAACGAGCGTTGGCGCGGTGGTCATGACACGCACGAGATCGGGTCGCTGGTCAGATGCGGAGATTGGGTCCGGGCCACTCGCCCATCAGGAGGACCGCGGCCTGCGCACTCTGGCGAGCAATCCTCTGGCATCGGGATGGCCGAGCAGCACGGTGCACCCACCGTAAACTAACCCGAATGCAGCCAGGGAGAGCACGGCGGCGAGCCCAACTCGCCCGTCCACCGCACGCGAGGCCGCGACGCCGGCGATGGTTGCCGGCACCACCGACCCTGCCGCGACGGCGAGCCACCGCTGCATGACCCCCCCGGTGATGGAGCCGACCCGACGCGCCAGCGTTGCCAAATTGAGGCCCGCATTGAGATAGGCGGCAATCGCCGCGCCGAGAGCGATCCCGGCAGGGCCGAAGCGCTGCATCAGGAGATACGCCGACCCTGCCGATACCACCACCGAGACGGCGGCGATACGGACCGGCGTGCGCGTGTCGCCAAACGCATAATGGCCCGACGCAAAGAGCTTCACCGTGGCCTGGGCAGGGATGCCGATGGCATAGGCGGCGAGCACGCCCGCTGCGATGGCCGTCTGCGTTGCCCCGAACGCCCCGGTCTGAAACAAGCCACCCAAGATCTCCTTCGGGAGCGCGGCCAACGCCGCTGCAGACGGCAACACGAAGAACGCGACGCGCCTGAGTCCGAGCGCGAGTCGCGACCGCAACTCCTCCACATCGTTCCCAGCCACGTTCCGGCTGAGCTCTGGAAGGGCCACGGCGGCCACACTCACGCCGAAGAGAGAGACGGGGAGGAGCGCGACGAGCTGGGCGTAACCGAGGATCGCGACAGCCCCGGTCGGGAGCAGCGAGGCCAGCTGCTGATCGATCAAGCTGGAGATCTGGTACACCCCCGCCCCAAACACGACCGGGACCCATGCCCGAATCACGCGCCGCACGCCAGGTGTGCCGAGGCGCACGCTCCAGCGGATCCCGCCCGTATGCCCCAGCGTTGCCGGAAGCTGGATGACCACCTGAAGGATGCTCCCCACGAGCGCGCCCCAGGCGAGCGCCACGACGAGCCGGATCTCGAGCAGCATTCCGCCCAGCGCGAGGAGTGTGGCGATTTGGGCGATGTTCCAGACGGCGGGCGCGGCGTAGGAGAGGAAGAACCGACGGTAGGTGTTGAGCACGCCGAGACACCAGGCGGACAGAATCATCACCCCGGACATCGGGAACATGATCTCGACCAGTGTCACGGTGAGATCCCGCTTGGTCCCGGTGAATCCCGGAGCCGCGAAGTCCGTGATGATCGGCGCGAACACGATCCCCAGCAGCGCTGCGACGGCAGTGAGCAGCACCAACAGCGACGCGATCACTCCCGACAGGCGGCGGGCGTCGTCGATCTCTCCCCGCTCGATCATCCCTGCGTAGACGGGTATGAACGAGGCGGACAGGGTTCCCTCGCCGAGCAGGTTCCGGATGATGTTCGGAATGCGCAGGGCCGCACGGAACGCGTCGGCCGCGGCCCCGTCTCCGAAGTAGTGTGCAAAGACGCGTTCGCGGACGAAACCCAAGATCCGCGTCACCAGGATTCCGGCGCCCACGCGGGCCGCCAAACGTCCGGAACTCGGGGTGGCGGTCACCGTTTCCGGCTGCCGTGCCGTTCGGTCGGGTCCGGGGGGCGTCCGCTCTCCAGCACCTGCCGCACCACGTCGATCTCGTCGCGGAGATCCTGCAGTCCGCGGGCCACCGTCTCGACGTCATCCTCTAGGGAGAGGAGGCGCCGCGCGAGGAGGTCCACGCGATCATCCTGGGGTGGAAGTGGCGGGGTGCGGTCGGGGAGTCGGCCATGCCGACGGGGTGCGTCCAGGAGCACTGCCGCGAGCGGAATGAGCAGCGCGAGTAGCAGTACCAGCCCAAGCACCCAGATCATGGGGCCCCTACGGACCGAGGTCCGCGGCCTCCGCCTGACCAACGAAGCGTCGGGATCGGTCAAGCGCCTCGCGGAGGAACGCGGGGCCGTACCGGATCAGATACGGTGCAACCGTGAAGATCCGCTCCTGTGGCTGACCGTTTGGCAGGAGGTTGTGTCGGGCCTTGGCAAGCTGCTGCGCGACGATCTCGTTCTGTTTCTTCAGATGGGCCACGAGACGCTTCTCGATGCTCCGAACACCGGAGAGAGCACTGTTTCGCGCATGCTGAACGGGTTTCTCCATGGTCGGATCGATCTCGATCGCCGCCTTCTCGAGTCGACCATACTCCTCCTGCAGCGACTCGGTGATGGCAGAGAGCGCGGCAGTGGCCTCGGGCGGCATGTCCTCCCGCGCCAGCCTCGCCTCGACGTCGCCCCTCCCAAACGCTTCGAGCGTGATACCGTACTTATCCAACACTTTTTGCACGCGCTGCTCCACAATCGTCCCCGACCATCGTGGCACCGGCACCTGCGGAGCGACCCCCAGCCGATCGTATACCGGTCGACACTGCGGCAGATAGACGAGCTCACCCGGACCCGCGACGTACGCGAGCGTAGGCAGGATCGCGGCCTCGACCACCGGACGGAGCAGCACGTTGGGGGAGAGCCTCGTCGGTTCCGTCTCGGCGATGCGTCGGAGCTGGTCCAGGTCCCACGATTCACCAGAGCGCCTGGCAGTGAACCCCGAGCCGTCGATGACCAGGCGGTCCCGCCCGAGCCGTCCCTCGATCATCACGAGGGTGGCGCCGTCACCCACATGCACGGGCGCACGCTGTCCTGCACGCTCGATGTCCTGCGCCGCCTCGGCGAGTGCCGCGTCGAGGGCCGACGCGTGCTCGAGCGCGGACAGCAGGTAGGGCGCCATCACCCGCTTGGTCTCGGCATGCGTCGGTCGAAGCACCACGAGGCCAAGCGGTCCCAGCAGTTCCGCCACAGCGCCGGCAAACGCGGTGGCAAAATCACTCTCGGACCGATAGTGCCGCTCGAGCCATGCCAGGACTTCGGCCCGAAACTCTGTGTCCGGCGTGTGGGTCATGAGCGAGGCGATGACAGTGCTCACCTCGTGACCCAAGGGTTCCTGATAGAGCGGCCGGAGCGGATCGTTCCCATCCCGCACCCGCAGCTCCACGCGATCGATCTCGTTGTCGAGACCGAGAAGGTAGACGTGGTTCGCCTCAGCGAAGTCGTGGTCGTCGCCAGCGACCCAGAACACCGGCACAACCGGTCGTTTCACCCGCGCCTCGAGTGACTCGGCGAGTGCGATCGCGGTGAGGGCTTTGTAGATAGTGAACAGCGGGCCGGTGAACAGCCCGGGCTGCTGCCCCGTGGTGACGCAGAACGCCTGCCCGCTCAGGAGCAGGTCGAGGCGGTTTTGAGCCAAGCCGTCGGCCACGAACGCCGGTCGAAGAGCCGGATCCAGTTGAACAGCCCGCTCAGCGGCGAGTCCAACGGTGTCGAGCGTGGGAAACGAGCTGAGTGGGACAGAATGGAACGCCAGAGTCACAGAAGCTCCGCCGAGAATCTTCCCTGCTCCACCGCTATCGTCATCGATCTCGTCCCTTGTGGTAGGGTTCGTTACGGAGAATCGTGCAGGCGCGGTAGAGTTGCTCGAGGAGCACCAGGCGGGCAAGCTCGTGTGGCAACGTGAGCGACGAGAGACTCACCGACTCATCGGCATCCCGGAGGATGGCATCGTCCAGGCCGTGGGCACCTCCGATGGCCAGGATGGTCTCGCGCGCATCGGTCTGCCATTGGCGCACCCGCTCCGCGAGTTGTTCCGAGGTGAGGACGGTCCCACCGCGCGTGAGAGCGATCAGTCGGACATTCCCGGCTACGGCCTTGCGAATCGCGTCACCCTCGACGCGCCGGGCCTCGGCCGCCTCGGCATCCGGCCGCTTGGCGTCGCGGACTTCGGCGATGTCCAACCGGAGATATCGCCGAATCCGGTCGGCGTATTCCTGGCAAGCCTGGCGCAAGACAGGATCCTTGATCCGTCCCACCGCCACGAGGCGCAGGCGCATCAGGCATAGAGCCCGCGCAGCCGATGGACGGCCGCTACCCGTTCGATGGCCAGCATGTACGCTGCAATCCGCATGTTGACCGAATGGCGCTCCGCTACGGACATCACGTCGAGAAACGATCTCGTGATCACGCCTTCGAGCCGCTCGTTGATCATCGTCTCCTCCCAGAAGTACCCCATCCGGTCCTGCACCCACTCGAAGTAGCTGACCGTCACGCCACCCGCATTCGCGAGAATGTCGGGAATGACAAAAACGCCCTTCTCCTCCAGCACGCGATCTGCGCCAGGTGTCGTCGGACCGTTGGCCCCTTCGCAGATCACCTTGGCGCGCACGTCCTTGGCGTTCTTGCGCGTAATGGCGTTCTCGACTGCCGCAGGAAGCAGCACGTCGACGTCCATGGTGATGACTTGTTCGGCGGGGACCTCCTCCGCTCCCGGATATCCGGCGAGATACCGATGCTCACGCACCCAGGCGATCGCATCTTCCACGTAGATCCCATTCGGATTGTAGATCGCCCCTGAGATGTCGCTGGCGGCCACCACTGTGAGGCCTTCGCGTTCCAGAAGCGCTGCGGCGATCGAGCCGACGTTCCCGAATCCCTGCACCGCCGCCTTCGTTCCGCGTAATGGGAGACCGAGATACTTGAGCGCCTCTCTCGTGGCGATCATGCACCCGCGTCCCGTGGCTTCGCGCCGCCCCAACGACCCGCCCATCTCGATCGGCTTGCCGGTCACCACGGCCGTCACAGGATGTCCCTGATGCATGGAGTACGTGTCCATGATCCAGGCCATCACACGCTCATTGGTGTTGACGTCGGGCGCCGGGATGTCGGATTCCGGTCCGAGGACGTCCAGCAGCGCGGCCGTATACCGCCTGGTAATGCGCTCCAGTTCGCTGATCGAGAGGTTGGCCGGGTCGCAAATAACCCCACCTTTCGCACCACCGAACGGGATGTTGACGACGGCGCACTTCCACGTCATCCACGCGGCGAGGGCCTTTACCTCGTCGAGGGTCACGCGCATGTCGAACCGGATGCCACCTTTCCCCGGACCACGCGCCGTGTTGTGGACCACCCGGTACCCCGTGAAGACCTCGACTTCGGCATTGTCGAGTTGGATTGGCACCGCGACAATCATCTGCTTCTCGGGCATCCGCAGGACACGGTAGATCCCGGGATCGAGGTCAAGCAGCTCCGCCGCATGATCGAATCGGGCCATCATCGCCTCGAACGGGTTGTCCTCGTCGAGATGCGGGTCCTTGTCCGGACCGATGATGTCTTTGGCCGTGCGCGGTTTCTGCTTCACCTCTGTTGTTCCACTCATCGCAGGTCGGCGGTCGTGCCGCCCCCGCGGTTCGGGTCGGGGTTCCACAGACCAGTGAGCTCCCCGACCGCGGCATCCAAAGCGGTCTCGACCGTGGCCTCGCCGCGATCCCACTCGAGCCCGAGCTGGGCAACCAGCGGTTCAGGTGCGTCCGCCGGCCACCGCTGTCGGAGCTTCACTGCGTCCTTTTCGGTGACTACAACGTAATCAACCGCCTGCCTCCCGTGCAGGAGGCGGCGGATGTCGCGTTCGCCATAGCGATGGTGGTCGGAGAACGGCACCAAGTGTACATGGGCCCCGATCGCGCGACACTGGCGTGCGAAGGCATCGGGATCGGCGATCCCTGCACCGGCCACGACACGGGCGCCGTTCAAGGCTCCGAGCGTGACCGGCGTGTCACTGAGGAGCTTGCGAAAGCCGCTGAGGCCGAGATGGGCCACGGCGAACTTGGCGTGCGGTGCAACCTGGTGCGCGTGCTGCGCCGTGCCGAGAGCCGCGTCGAGCGATGCCCACTTGCGCGTCACCACCACGAGGTCCGCCCGCCGCAGCGCGGGCCAGCCCTCCCGCCACGGACCGGCCGGCAAGGTCCAGCGGACCGCGCGGCTCGATTCCGCACTCACGACGGCAATGTTGAGGTCGCGTCCTACGTCCAGTCGCTGGTAGGCGTCATCCATGACGATCACCTGGGCCCCGCGAGCCACCGCCGTGCGGGCTGCAGCGAGCCGGTCAGGATTCTCGACGACGATCACCTGCGGAAGGTGCCGTCGATGGACCTCGCCTTCGTCACCGCCGTATCCGCGCAGCACGATGGCGGAGCGCAATCCCCGATCGGCGTAGTAGCGGGCAATCCAGCTCGACAAGGGTGTCTTGCCAGACCCGCCAACCGTCAGGTTGCCAACGGCGATCGTGGGCACCGCGGGAATCGCGACCGGGAGGAGTCGCGAGCCGTAGGCCCGGGCACGCAGCGAGGCGACAAATCGATAAAGGACCGACGGCGGGAGTAGCGCGAGACGAGTCACTCGCGCGCTTGGCGCCCGCGAGGCCCACAACCACCGCGTCACGCGATGCATTGAGCCTCGATCTCGGCGTCTCCGATCGCGCGCTCCAGGCCATCGCGCGCCCCTCCCGGATCCCCTGTTCGCTGAACGGCGAGTGGAGCGCCGTACACCACCCGTACCCGCGCAAACGGTCGCGGGACCATGAACCCGTCCCAGGAGCGCGCCCGCCATGCCGACGTCGCGGCGGCCGCGACGGGAATGATGCTCGCCCCCGTACCGCGCGCTGCCGCGAGCACCCCCGCCTTCGCCATCCGCGCCGGTCCCCGGGGACCATCGGGCGTCACCGCTCCGTCGCCACCCGCTCGAAGCACGCGGACCAGCCGCCGCAGACCGGAGCTCCCGCCGCGGGTACTGGAGCCGTATGCGATCCCGTAGCCCCAGCGCTCGGCGGCCCGAGCCAGTAGCCTCCCGTCTCCATGGGCGCTTACGAGCAGCGTGATGGGTTGCCGCCGACGGTGCCAGAGAGGTACGAGCAGTTGCCCGTGCCACACGGCGAAGAGCACCGGAGATCCCGACGCTCGAGCGGCGTTGACGTGTTCCTCTCCGACGGCTTCGATACGCCACGTTCGGGCGAGTGCCCTGACGATGCCGTGACCGATCCACCCCAATGCACCGTTCATGCGGCGTACCGCAGGGTCAGCTCGGCAACCCGCCGAGCGGCCCCCGGCGTCCCGAGCGCGCGCCGGATGCCGCCGAATTCCTCTCGCTGCCGAGCCGCCACGGCTCCATCCTCGAGCAGGTCGGCGATGCGACGGCCGAGGACGGCCGGCCGGACCTGCCCCTGCAGGCACTCCGGAGCCACCTCGCGCTGAGCGAGCAGATTCACCAACCCGACGTGCGGCACCCGCACCACTCGGCGTGCCACGGCAAAGGTCAGTGGATGCATGCGGTAGGCAATCACCATCGGCACATCCGCGAGCGCCGCCTGGAGCGTGCTCGTTCCCGATTTGCAGAGCGCCACGTCGGCAGCCGCCAGCACCGTCTGTGCATCGTCGTGGAACGCGAACCGAGAGTCGGTGGGTGAGAGCTCCGATGCCCGACCCGCCACAACGACCCGCAAACCCGGGAGGTCGCTGCACACGCGCCGTGCCGTGTCGCGGAACGGCTCCCAGTGCCGTCGCTGCTCCACAGGCCTGCTCCCGGGGAACACGGCCAGGACCCGCTCGGAGGCCGTGATGCCGAGCAGGCGGCGCGCATCGGCCCGAGGGAGCGGCTGAGGATCGTCGAGGAGCGGATGACTTACGAAGGTGGTGGGGATACCGTGCTCGCGGAAGAACGACTCCTCGAACGGCAGGATGACGGCCAGGTGTCGCACGTAGTGCCGGAGGGTCCCGAACCGCGCGCGGCCCCACGCCCAGAGCTGCGGCGCGATGTAGTAGATGACCGGGACTCCCTGAGCGGTGAGTGCCCCCGCCAACCTGAGATGAAACCCGGGGTAGTCGACGAGGATCGCGGCGTCGTATCGGTGTGATGCGACGCGCCGCTCCACCGCGCGTAGGAGCCTCCAGTGTGCGGGAATCGTGCCCGCCGCTTCGGCCAGCCCCATCGCCGAGAGGCGTTCGCTCCGCTCCAGCAGTTCGACTCCGCTCTCCGCCAACCGCGGGCCACCGATGCCGTCGACGATGAGTTCTGGAATGACCGAGCGGAGCGCCGTGACCACCGCCGCGGCGTGCCGATCTCCGGACGGCTCGCCCGCCGAGACGAAGAGTCGGTTCACACCAGGACTCCGCGCTCCGAACGCGCGACGAAATCCACCAACCGCAGCACCTCGGGGCTCTGATTCGGATCGGCGCGGAGCATGCTGGCCGCTTCAGAAGGCGTCAGGTCGGAGTTGAACAGAAGCCGATACGCGTGCTTGAGCGCGAGGCGCACCTCTTGCGAGAATCCGGCACGCGTGAGGGCGATGGTATTGATCCCGAAGAGCTTCAGCGGATTGCCAACCGCCCGAGTGAACGGTGGCACGTCCTGCGGCACTCGCGAGCCTCCCCCCACGAACGCGTACGTCCCGATGCGGACGAACTGGTGGACGGGACAGAGGCCACTTACGAAAGCGTGCGACTCGATGTGCACATGGCCCGCAAGCTGGACCATGTTGGCGATCGTGACCCCGTCCTCGATGGTGCAGTCGTGCGCGACGTGCACGTACGTCATGAGGAAGCATCCCGCACCGATGCTGGTCACCCCCGTGGCTTCGGTAGCACGATGGAGGGTCGCGTATTCGCGGATGACGGTGTCGTCACCCACTTCGAGCCAGGTATCGGTTCCCTTGAACTTGCGATCCTGGGGGTCGGCGCCGAGGATGCTCCCGCCCCCGACGGAGCAGCGAGCCCCGAGCCGGGTGTTCCGCTCGATCACCGCGTGCGGTCCGACGCGAGTGCCCGTACCGATCCAGACGTCGGGACCGATGACGGCAAAGGGTCCGATCGAAACATCGTCGCCCAGGCGCGCCCCGGGATCGACCAGCGCCGTTGGATGGACGTCGTGACTCATCGGTCCACGATGGCCGCCATCATCTCCGCTTCCGCCACCGGCTGGCCGTCCACGTAGGCGATCCCCTTCATCGCGCACGTCCGCCCCCGGAACTTGACCATTTCGAGCTCGAACCGGAGTTGATCGCCAGGGACGACGGGCTTGCGGAACTTCACTCCGTCGATGGACATGAAGTACACCACCTTGTTGCCCGGATCGTCCACCTTGTCCAAGAGCAGCATGCCTCCGGTTTGCGCCATCCCTTCCACGATGAGCACGCCCGGCATGACGGGATGTCCCGGGAAATGGCCCGGGAAGAAGGGCTCGTTCATCGTCACGTTCTTGAGGCCGACGATCCGCTTCCCCCGTTCGAGCTCGACGATCCGGTCGACCAGCAAGAACGGGTAGCGGTGTGGCAACACGCCGAAAATCTCCTGGATGCCCATGACGGGAGGTCCATCGGGCGATGCGGTGCGTGCGATCGCTCGGGCGAGCGCCACGTTGCCACGGTGGCTCGGTCGAAACGCCACGATGTCAGCGGCCGGCCGGCCTCCGAGGAGCCCCAGGTCGCCGAGCAGGTCGACGGCCTTGTGCCGAACGAACTCATCCGGCCAACGCAACGTGGTACCCACGATGCCGTCCTTGGAGAGCACGATCGCGTTCTGTTGGGACGCGCCTTTACCCAGGCCCCGTTGTCGGAGATCCTTAGCCTCGCTCTCGAACCCGAAGGTCCGGGCCTGGGCGAGCTCAGTCTCGAAGACCTCCGGCGTGATCCGATACGAGCCGCTTTGCGCCCCGATGAGTGGATGGTCCCACTCGATATTCACCGTCAGTCGGAGACCGTCCGACGGAGCGACGAGGTACTGCGCGTCGCCTTCTTTGACCACGAATGGGGCGCGCACGGTTCGTGTGGTGGGTGTGCCCTCCTGGTCCCGCACGCCGGCCGATCGCAGTGCGGCGAAATAGGGAGCGGCGCTGCCGTCGCCAGCGGGGGCTTCTGGTCCGTCCAGCTCGACCAGCAGGTCGTCGACCCCGAGTGCCGTCACCGCCGCCAACAGGTGCTCGACGGTCGACACAGAGGCGTCACCGTCCCCGAGCATGATTCGACGGTCCGTCTCGCGGACCGCGTCGAGCCCGGCGGGGATCTCCGGGCTCCCGTCCAGGTCGCTGCGCCGAAACCGGACACCCGATCCCGAATCGCTCGGGTTGAACGTCACGGTTGCGGGTATACCGGTGTGCAGCCCGGTGCCCTGCACCTTGGCTGGCTTGGCAATGGATCGTCTGGCGTCACTCATCGCGTTCGAGGATCCTTTCCAACGCCGCCACGAGCGGCGTCAGGCGCCTGAGCGCTGCGGTCTGGCGCAGCACCGTTCGATGATCGCGGGCCGGGTAGCCCGACACGGTCGATCCCGGAGCGATGTCGCCGATGACCCCGCCTTGGGCCCCGACGACGGCTCCCCGACCAACCGTCAGATGATCGGCCAAGCCGGCCTGCCCCGCAAGCGTGACGGCGTCGTCGACTGTCGTGCTTCCGGCGATACCGACCTGCGCCATGATCATACAGTGAGCGCCGATCTGGACGTTGTGCGCGATTTGCACGAGGTTGTCGATCTTCGTGCCCGAGCCGATCACGGTATCGTCGAGGCTCCCCCGGTCCACGGTGGTATTCGCCCCGATCTCCACGTCATCCCCGATGAGACAGTTGCCGACCTGTGGGATGCGGGTGTACTTCCCGCCGTCGGTCACGAATCCGAACCCGGCGCCGCCCACCCGTGCGCCGGTTCGCACCATGACGCGGTCTCCGAGCCGCACGCCTCGGTGAATGGTGCAGTGCGCCCCGATACGGCATGCTGACCCCAACTCCACTTCGTCTTCGATGGTCGTGTGCTCACCAACCACGCACTCCGTGCCGAACGCGACGTTGCGGCCAATCCGCGCGTACGGCCCGAGGCGGATCCGGCCACTCCATCGCGATCCCCGACCGACCGACGCAGTCGGATGAACGCCCCAAGGATCGGCGGGGCGGCTGTGCTGGGCGCTGACGAGAACCCCCAGGGCGGCGAGCGGGTCCGCCACCACGATGCGGGTGGAGGTCCGTGGCGCCGTGGGTTCGGCGTCAGCGAGGATCAAGACGGCGCCCGCGCCGGTACGGCCCAGCTTCGCGTCGTAGCCGCGGCTCGCGGCAAAGGAGACATGGCGGGGACCGGCCCGCTCGAGCGGAGCCACCCCGTCGAGGACACGATTGGGGTCACCGAAAAGCCGACCGCCGACCAGATCGCTGATCTGGCCGGCGGTGGTCTCCGCGCGGAAGCGCACTTGGTGCTACTGACCGCCGCCCTGCAGCCGACGCACGACCGTGGTCGTGAGATCGAGCACGGGATCGGCGGACACGATGTTGTTGCCGGGTGCCGATACGTCGAAGATGACGCCCAGGTTCCGTTCGGCGCGCAGACCGTCGATCACGCGCTGAATCCGCTCCTCGATCGGCCCGACCAGCTCCGCCTGTCTGGTTTGTGCCCGACTCTGGAGGTCGCTGGTGCGCTGGCCAAGCGTTTCCTGGAGGCGGCGCAGCTCTTCCTGCCGCTCCTGCCTCGCCGTCGGCGACAGCACGATGGCCTGCTGGTTGAACGCGTTGATGGCCGAGTCCAGCTGGGTCTGCAACACTTGGACTTCCTGCCGCCAGCTGGCGAACTCCGTGTTGAAGGTCGACTCCGCCTGCGCGTACCCAGGCGTCTGCCTGAGGATCAGCTCCGACGCCACGAATCCCATCCGGGCGGTGGCTTGCTGCTGCGCCTGGTCAGGTGCTGGCGCGGGAAGTGCTGCCACGCCGACCACGGCGAGCGTGCCGACGGCAAGCAGGGAGAGGCGAGTAACGGTCGTACGAGTCATGTCCATGGTGATGACCTGCCTGTAAGAATCAGAAGAAATTCCCGAGCCGGAAGTGGAACTTCCAGCCGGGGTCCGGATTACCCACGAAGTCGACACGGTCGAACCCGTAGGCGTAGTCGATGCCGATCGGCCCGAGCGGTGTCACGAGGCTGATACCGATGCCCGCACCCCTGAACAGCCGCGACGGGTTGAATTTCGCCGGTGATTCCCAGACGTTACCGGCATCGATGAACGTGGAGAAATAGATCGCTTGACTCACCCTGAGGCCCACCTCACCCGTCAGCGCCATGTACGATCCGCCGAACGCATTGACCGTGCTCGCCTGCTGTCCGCTCGCAAACGGATCGAATCCCTGTGGGGTGATGGAGAACTCTTCGTAGCCGCGCAGTGGAATGCCGAACTGCACGCCGCCCATGGAGAAGAGCTGCCGGAAATGCGCTCCTGGATCGCCCCACAGGAAGCCGGCCTGGGCCCCGAAGCCGAGGACCAGCTTGAGAGGACTCGCCAGCGGGTCATCGGCTCCCAGCGCGGCCAGCGGGGCATACCAGCGACCCTCGAACGTGGCCCGGCGGAAGTTGCCGCTTCCCCCGAGCGGCCCCCCGCCCTGCGAGAGCGCAAAGCGATGGAGCACCCCCGCGGTAGGGAACGGCAGGTCGATCCGGTTGTCATGCACGAGCGTGAGCCCGAGGCTCGACAGAATGCAGTTATCGCAGAAGAACCGCGATGTCAGCGTCGGTGAGTCGTAGTCGCTCTGTTCGAACGTGTAGGACGCGAACAACCGCGTGTAGCGCGACCCACGGACCGGGAATCCCAACTGGAGGCTGCCACCTCGGGAGTTGATCCGGCCGAGGTCCGCGACGGTGTAGCGGAGGCGCGAGCTGTGCAGCGACACCGTCGCCGAGACCCAGGAGCCGCGCAGGGCCGGGTCGGTATAGCTGATGTTGAAGTTGTTGATGTTCCGACCGAACTGCCACTGGAGCGCGACCCGTTTGGCCTGACCGAACAGATTGGGCTCGTCGAGGCCGATGAATCCGCCGAGGCCGGTACCCTGGCCCACCGAGGCGCCGAAATTGATGTTGCCGGTGTGCCGTTCCTTGACGTTGAACACGACGTTCACGTCACCCTGCTGGTTGGCGGGCTCCGTGGTCGGAATCGGCAGTGGCTGCTCGAAGAAGTTCAAATTGGAGATGTTCTGATACGAACGAATGAGCGCGTCCTGCCGCATCACGTCGCCCGGTATCATGACGACGGCCCGCCGGATCACGTCCTCATGGGTCACGGTATTTCCGCGGACGATGACCTTGTCGATGATCGCGGGCTGCCGCTCCGCGATTTGCCACCGCAGATCGACCAGGTTGCGTCCGTCTTCGGCGGTGCGGCGTGATAGCGTCCCGCCGATCTGCGCATAGATGTAGCCGTTGTTCATGTACAGCGTGCGCACCTGCTGGGTGGCGTCGTCCCACTTCTCCTGATCGAAGGTGGCGGTCTGCGCCGTGGGTGCGGCTACACTCAGGAAACCGCCGGAGCGACCGAACGGGTAGTAGCGCTCCAGTTGAGTCGAGGGGAAATAGCGATTGCCCACGATCTCGAAGCTCCCGACCGCGTAGGCGGGGCCCTCCCGCACCGTGAGCTGCAGCGCCGCCTTCCCGGTCCGTTCGTCGACGATGAGGGTGTCGCTCAGGATCTGGAAATCGATGTAGCCACGGGAGGCGTAGAACCGCGGGATGCGGTCGCGGAGATCGAGCTCGAGCCTGTCTTCGTTGTACTCGCCGCTGCGGAACCACCAGAAGCCCTCGGGCTTGAGGGACATCTTGCCGACGACCTCCGCATCAGAGAACCGCTCGTTCCCCTCGATGCGTACCTCGCTGATCGTGACCCGCCGGCCCTCGTCGATCTCGAACACCGCACGGACGGTCCCGTCGGGCTGGGACAGCTCTCGTACCACCACGTTGGTCAGGAAATAGCCTTCATCCTTGTAGAGGGAATCGATGGACGCCCGCGACCGCGCCGCCTCGGCCCGGTCGAAGGGTCGGCCGGCCAGGAGCCGCACCTTTCCGCGGACCTTGCGCTCGGAGAGGCTTTCGACGCCCTGCACCGACCAGCCGGTCAGCAACGGCCGCTCCTCGACGACGATCCTCAGGATCACACGGTTCTCGATCCTGCCCTGCTCGAACCGGACGTTGTCGAACTGCTTGAGGCCGTACAACGCGCTCAGCGCTCGTTGTAGATCCCGGAAACTGACCGACTGACCCACGGGAATCCCAGCGGTCGCAAGGACCGTTTCCCGTGCCAGGCGCCTCGTACCCTCGACGCTGATGCTGTCGAACACGATCGGCTCGAGCTGCACCTCCTGCGCGCGCAGGCCGGACGCCAGTACCGCGCACAGGGCGCCGGTAAGCAGGAACGCTCGCACCGTCGCTACGCCTTGGACCCCGAGAACGCGCGAAATGTCAGTTTCTCGCCGTCGGGATCGACGTCGATCTCGATCTCGTCCCCCGCGGAGAACTCACCCTGCAGGATCTTGTCCGAGAGCGGATCCTCGACATACCGCTGGATGGCCCGCTTGAGCGGACGGGCGCCAAAGGCCTCCTCGTACCCGTGGTCCACGAGGAAACCGGTCGCCGCCTCGGTCAGGCGAAGAGTGTAGCCTTCCGGAGCGATCCGCTCCTGCACCTGCCGGAACAGGATGTCGACGATCTGCGTAATATGCGTCCGATCGAGCGGATGGAAGACGATCACCTCGTCCAGCCGATTCAGGAACTCCGGATTGAACGCCTTGTCCACCTCTTCCCGGACCTTCTGCTCGATGCGCTCGAATGAACTCTTGCTGTCCGGTTGGGTGAACCCCAACGTCGTTGTCTTGCTGATGTCCCTGGCGCCGAGGTTCGACGTCATGATGACGACGGTGTTCTTGAAGTCGATCTTGCGCCCGTAGTTGTCGGTGAGGTGGCCCTCATCGAGCACTTGGAGCAGGATGTTGAACACGTCTGGATGCGCCTTTTCGATCTCGTCGAGCAACACCACCGAGTATGGCTTGCGCCGCACCGCTTTGGTGAGCGCGCCCGAATCCTCGTAGCCGACATAGCCCGGCGGGGCACCAATCAGGCGGCTCACGCTGAACTTCTCCATGTACTCCGACATGTCGACCCGGATCAACGCCTGGTCGTCGGCGAACAGGAACCGCGCTAGCGCCCGGGCCAATTCGGTCTTCCCGACACCGGTGGGCCCACAGAACACGAAGGTCCCGATTGGCCGTCGCGGATCCTTGAGCCCAGCGCGGGAACGGCGGATCGCTCGGGCAATGGCCTCGATAGCCTGGTTCTGTCCCACAACCGAGCCATGCAGCTCCTCCTCCATGCGGAGGAGCCGGTGCGTTTCGGCCTCTTGCAGTCGGGTGACGGGAATACCCGTCCACCGGGATACGATGAAGGAAATCTCTTCTTCGCCGATCGTGGGCCGGTGCGCCTCTCGCTCCCGCTCCCATTCCTCCTGCCGCTTGCGGATGTCGGCCTGGAGGTCGCGTTCCTGGTCACGCAGCGCGGCGGCCCGCTCGAAGTTCTGGTCGCGGACGGCCTCTTCCTTGTCCCGGTTCAGGTCCTCGAGCCTCTCCTTGAGTTCGGCCACCTCCGGCGGCGGCACTTGCGCCGCCAGACGCGCGCGTGCGGCGGCCTCGTCGATGACGTCGATGGCCTTGTCGGGCAGGAACCGGTCGGTGATGTAGCGGTCCGACAACCGGGCCGCGTTGTCGAGCGCCTCGTCGGGGATCACCACCTTGTGGTGTTCCTCGTAGCGCTGGCGAAGTCCCTTGAGGATGTCGATCGTCTCGTCGACCGACGGCGGATCGACGATCACCGTCTGGAACCGTCGCTCGAGAGCGCCGTCCTTTTCGATGTACTTCCGATACTCGTTCAGCGTCGAGGCCCCGACGCATTGCAGCTCGCCACGGGCCAGGGCCGGCTTGAGCATGTTCGACGCGTCGATGGCGCCTTCGGCCGCGCCCGCGCCGACCAACGTGTGCAGCTCGTCGATGAACAGGACCACGTTCTTGTTCTGGGCGATCTCGTTCATCACGGCCTTGAGCCGCTCCTCGAACTGGCCCCGGTACTTGGTACCGGCGATAACAGCCGCCATGTCGAGTGCCAGGACGCGGTGCTGCTTGAGGGACTCGGGGCAGTTGCCCGCGGCGATGAGCTGTGCGAGCCCCTCGACGATGGCCGTTTTGCCGACTCCTGCCTCGCCGATGAGCACCGGGTTGTTCTTCTTCCGCCGGGACAGCACCTCGATGACCCGCTCGATCTCCTGCTGCCGGCCGATGGTCGGGTCGAGCTGCCCCTCGCCCGCCAAAACGGTCAGATCGCGGCAGAAGTGGTCCAACGCCGGGGTCTTGGACTTCTTCTCGGGGCGAGCGGCACCGGCCGCCGGGGGGCCTTTGGCGCCCGCCGGCATCTCGGATCCGAGCAACCGCAGCGTCTCCGCCCGCGCCTGCTCCAGACTGATGCCCGCATCGCCCAACACCTGGGCCGCGATTCCCTTCTCTTCCCGCAGCAGACCCAGGAGCAGGTGCTCTGTCCCCACGTACGAGTGGTTCAGCTCCCGAGCCTCGCTCATCGCCAGCTCGAGGACCTTCTTGGCCCGGGACGTATAGGGCAGATCGGGGCCCTCCGGGGCCGGCGCTTTGCCCTTCTTGACCGTCTCCTCGATCTTCTGCTGAATCTCGTCGAGGTCGACGCTCAGGTTGGTGAGGACGGCCGCGGCCACCCCCTCCCCTTCGCGGATCAGCCCGAGGAGAATGTGCTCCGTTCCCACGTACTCGTGGTGAAGACGGGCAGCCTCCTCTCGGGCCATCTGGAGGACCTTGCGGACACGATCGGTGAAGTTGTAGCCGTTCATCGACGATCACACTTTCGGTGTCAGGGTCGCTACGAGTCTCAGTCCGCACCCCCGCCCGGCCCGCGCCGCTCGGCATCCTCCTCCAGGAGGCGCCGAACGTAGGTCGCGCGGCTGATCGGCAGTTCCGGATCGGACAACGCCCGCCCCTCACGCTCGGCGATGTGCGCCGGCTGCGTGAAGATCAGCAACTTGTTCAACGTGTATACACTCACGTCACGGATCAGGTTCAGTCCAACCCCAAGCCGCACGCCGCTCAGCAGGTTCATCGCCTCCTCGAAGGAGAGGCTCCGGGCGTACCGCAACAACCCATAGGCCCGCCACACCTTGTCGGCGATGACGGTCGGTGCTTCCCGCTGCAACACCACGCGAGCCCGCTGCTCGTACTCGACCACCTGGCGCACCATCGTGGCCAGGTGATCCAGCAGGTCTTCCTCCGACTTCCCCAGCGTCGTCTGGTTGGACAGCTGGAAGAAATTTCCCACTACTTCGCTGCCTTCGCCGTACAGCCCTCGGAAGGTGAGGCCAACCTGCGACAGTCCCTGGAGCACCTTCGCGATCTCTTTGGTCAGCACGAGGCCCGGCAAGTGGATCAGCACCGACGCCCGCAATCCCGTTCCCGCGTTCGTCGGACACGCGGTAAGGTAGCCAAACTCGGGGTGGAAGGCGAAGGGAATCTGGCTCCCCATCTCGCTGTCCAGGCGCTCGAGTTGCCCGTAGGCACGCTCCAGATCGAACCCGGACCGGAGGCTCTGCAGCCGTAGATGATCCTCCTCGTTGATCATGACCGCAAGCTCGCCGTTGGTGAGCAGCGCGGCGCCCTGACGGACCGGCCGCGCTCGCTCCAAGCCCGCCAGCTCGCGCGAAATCATGTGACGCTCGTGGAGCACTTGCCGCTCGAGCAGGTCGAGCTCGTCCAACCGGAACATCGTGACGGGATGCAGGACGGCACTCTCATTGGTCACCGCAAGCACCTCGTCACGCGCGATCATGAGGTCTTCTGGAGCGGCGCGGACGGGAAAGGCGCGTCCCCGGAGGTTCCGAGCGAGCCGAATCCGGCTCGAGAGTACGATGTCGCTCTCGGGCCCACTCGCGTCGAGCCAGGACATGCCGCCGTCCGGAAGCAGGCTCAGATCCAGCGTCATTCCAGGGCCCTGATGCGGTCGCGCAATTCGGCCGCCAACTCGAAGTTCTCGGCCTCGATGGAGCGCTTGAGCCGATCGCGCAGCTCCACGAGGAGTTTCGGAACCTCGTCGGCTGCCGTGGTCTCACCATGCAGGTACAACTTCCCGACATGGTGGAAGGAGCCATGGATGCGGCGGAGCAACTCGCGCAGTTGCGGCTCGAATTGCGCATAGCAGTGGGCGCAGCCAAGCCGACCGGTGTCGCGGAAATCCTGCAACGTCGACCCGCAGGAATCGCACGCGCCGGCGTCCGCCCCTGCTGGAAGCGCGGCGGCGACCCCCGTCCCCGTCCCACCCAGGAAGCCGGCAAGCGGAAGCTTCGCCACGCTCGCGCTCGTATTGATGCCCTTCTCGGAGGCACACTCCTCGCAGAGGTGAGCGGTCGTGACCGAGTTGTCCACGATCTGCGTGAGGTGAATGGCGGCAGGCCGCTCGTGGCAGTTGTCGCACTGCATCAGTGCACCGCCTCCCGACCGATCTCGAGTAGCGCCCCCTTATCCAGTTGGAGCACGCGGTCGGCTCGCTCTGCCAGCGGCCGGTTATGCGTGACCAGGACCAATGACGTCTCGAGCTCGCGCACCAGGGCGAACAGGAGGTCGTGTAGCTGGTCGGAGTGAAACGCGTCGAGATTGCCGCTCGGCTCGTCGGCAAGGAGGACCGACGGAGTGTGCACCATGGCCCGCGCGACCGCACACCGTTGTTGCTCACCGCCCGAGAGCTGTGGAGGACGATGCGTCGCCCGTGCTCCGAGGTCGACAGCGCCAAGCAGCCGTGCGGCGCGGTCCCGAGCACTGCCCTCCGGACATCCGGCAATCAAGAGCGGCATCATCACGTTTTCCAGCGCCGTAAACTCCCGCAGCAGGTGGTGGAACTGAAACACGAACCCAACCCGACGATTGCGCAGCTCGTCACGTTCGTCGCCCGTCAGCGTCGCATAGGACACGCCATCGAGCAGGATGTCCCCGCCCGTGGGAGCGTCCAGGGCCCCGAGCAGGTGCAACAGAGTGCTCTTCCCTGCCCCCGAGGCCCCCACGATCGCCACGGCTTCGCCCCCCTCCACGGTGAGGTTCACGTCCGTCAGAACGGGCACAACACTGTTCCCGTCCCCCCGGAAGTTCTTCCGCACGCCCCGCGCTTCGAGCAGCACGCTCATTGGTACCGAATCGCGTCGACCGGGTGCAGCGTCGCTGCTTCCCGCGCGGGATACAGGGTTGCCAGGATCGCGACGGTGATACTCGCGACGACAATCACCGCGAGGTCGATCGGATCGACCCTCACCGGCAGATGATCGATGAAATATACGGCCGGGTTGAGATCGATGATGCGTCCCTGGTCCACCAGGTAGGCCAGCACCAGCCCGAGCACCGTGCCCAGCGCCGTTCCCACCAGGCCGATGGCCGCTCCCTGGAGAATGAAGACCCGACGCACGTGACGCACCGGGAACCCCATGGCCCTGAGGATGCCGATCTCGCGCGTCTTGTCGCGCACCAGCATCGTTTGCGTGCTGACGATGTTGAAGGCGGCGACGATGACGATCAGCAGGAGAATGGTCCCCATCGCCAGCTTCTCGAGCTGGAGCGCCGAAAACAGCGTCTGATTCTGGGTCTGCCAATCGAGGGTGCGGTATGGATACCCCAGCCGCTCCTCCAGGCGTCGTCCCACTTGCGGCGCCTGCCACGCATCCCGCACGCGCACCTCGAGTCCGGACACGGCGCTGTCGAGGCCCTGAAACCGCTGCGCGAGCGAGCGGGCCATCACCACATAGCCGTTATCGTACTCGTACATCCCGGTCTCGAAGTTCCCGATCACCTCCATCGTCCACCACTTGGGGATGAAGGCGCCGAGAGCCGCGTTGAACTTGCTCCCGGCCGGTGCGAGGAGCGTCACCCGATCGCCGGGAAACGCCGACAGCCGCTCGGCAAGCCGCCGTCCAAGGATCACCCCCCCGTCCACGTCGTCGGCCGTCGTCCGAAAATCGAGGTCACCGGACTGGAAGTGCTGTGGAAGTGCCGTGACAGAGCGCTGTCCCGTGTCGGGGTCGATGCCCAAGACGTTCACCCCCTCGGCGTAGTCCGCGCCCGCCGATACGAGGCCCTGAGCCAGCACGAACGGAGCTGCGGTCACCACGTCCGGGTCCTCAAGCACCTGCTCGCGCAGCGCCTGCCAGTCGTCGAGACGCAGCCCCCGGCCAAAGGTGAGGACGCGGAGATGGGGGCTGGCCACGAGGATCTTCTCGCGCAACTCGCTCTGGAGCCCGTTCATGACACCGACCACCACGATCAGCGCCATGACCCCCACGGTGACGCCCCCGGTCGCGATGAGCGTGATGAGCGACACGAGCCGTGACGATCGGCGGCTGCGCATGTAGCGCGAAGCGATCGTGACGTCGAGGCGGCTCATTCCCGGGGTGTCAACGTCGGGAACAAAATCACGTCCCTGATCGACGGGACGCCAGCGAACAGCATCACCAAGCGGTCGATGCCAATGCCGCAGCCGCCCGTGGGCGGCATGCCGTACTCGAGCGCGCACAGGTAGTCGTCGTCCACTTGGTGCGCTTCCTCGTCTCCGGCGTCCCCCGCCGCGCGCTGAGCCATCATCCGCGCCCGCTGGTCGTCGGGATCGTTGAGCTCACTGAAAGCATTGGCGACTTCGGTGCCGTTCACGGACAGCTCGAACCGCTCGGCAAGCGTCGAGTCACCGCGCTTGGGCTTGGCCAGCGGCGAGATCTCGAGGGGGAAGTCCACGACGAAGGTCGGTTGCACGAGGTTCGGCTCCACGTACTCCTTGAACACCTCATCCACGAGCTTCCACCGCGACAGCGGATCCAGGTCGGGAACGTCCCGACGCCGGAGGAGGTCGCGCAGTGCATCGTCGTCGGTGTGGTTCAGGTTGATGCCGGCGTGCGCCTCGATCAGGTCCAGGTATCCCACCCGGGGCCACGGCAAGGTGAAGTCGTACCGCGCTCCGAAACGCTCGAGCACCGGGTCCTCGAACCGCTCCACCACGAACCCGTGCACCATCGACTCGACCATCGTGAGGATGTCGTGATAGTCCACGTAGGCTTCGTAGAACTCCACCATGGTGAACTCGGGGTTGTGCAAACGGTCGATCCCCTCGTTCCGGAAGTCCTTCCCGATCTCGTAGACCTTCTCCAGCCCACCCACGATGCATCGCTTGAGATACAACTCGGTAGCGATCCGCAGGTAAAACGTGCTGTCGAGCGCGTTGTGATAGGTCGTGAAGGGTCGAGCGAGCGCGCCGCCGTAGACGGGCTGGAGCACCGGCGTTTCGACCTCGAGGTACCCGCGTGCGTCGAGAAAGGCGCGAAGGTATCGAATCAGGTCGGCCCGGATCTCGAACACCTCGCGGAGCTCGGGGTGAGCGATGAGATCGGCGTACCGCCGCCGATAGCGCAAGTCGGTGTCGGCGAGCGCGGAGTGCTGCTCGCCGCTCGCATCCTCCTTCCCGACCGGTGGGGGACGAAGAGCCTTGCTGAGGAGCGTCACCTCCTCGACGTGGACCGTGACCTCCCCCGTGCGGGTCGTGAACATGTATCCGGCCACCCCGATGACGTCCCCGAGATCCAGGAGCTCGACGAGACGATAGGCGTCCCCGAGCTCATCGCGCCGGAAGTACACCTGGACTTTTCCGGTCGGGTCGGCGACGTGCGCGAATGCCGTCTTGCCGTGCCCACGCCGGGACACGATGCGACCCGCGACGCGCACGCGCTCCTGCGCGTCGGTGCGAACGGCAGCGACGGCCTCCACCGCGGTATGCGTCCGCTCGTACCGATAGGCATACGCGGGGATGCCAAGCTCCTCCAACTGGCGACGCTTCTCGCGCCGAGCCTCTTCGACGAAGGAACGATCGATCTCACTCACGCCGCGCGATTCCCGAACTTCTTCAGGAAGGTCTCGATGAACAGATCCAGGTCCCCATCCATGACCGACTGCACGTCGGTGATCTTCAACTCGGTCCGGTGGTCGTTCACCATGGTGTACGGTTGAAACACGTACGACCGGATCTGGTTGCCCCAGCTGATGTCGGTCTTGGTGGCCTCGACCTCCGCCCTCTTCTTCTCGCGTTCCTCGATGGCCCGTTGGTAGAGTGCAGCCTTGAGCATCTTGAGCGCCGTCGCTCGGTTCTTGTGCTGGCTGCGTTCCTGCTGGCACGATACCGCAATCCCCGTCGGTAGATGTCGCAAGCGCACGGCCGACGACGTCTTGTTGACGTGCTGGCCGCCGGCCCCAGAGGCTCGAAACACCTCCATTTCGATGTCCTCTTCCCGGAGGTCGATTTCCACCGCGTCGTCCACCACGGGATAGACGAACACCGAGGCAAAGGACGTGTGCCGTCGCGATTGCGCGTCGAAGGGCGAGATGCGCACCAGGCGATGCACACCCTTTTCGGCTTTGAGATAGCCGTAGCCGTAGTCGCCCCGGACTTCCATGGCAACCGACTTGATGCCAGCTTCCTCGCCGGACACGAGATCGAGCAGGTGAACCTCGTAGCCGTGCCGCTCGGCCCAGCGCGTGTACATCCGCATGAGCATCTCGGCCCAGTCCTGCGACTCGGTGCCGCCCGCACCCGGATGGATCGTCAGCAAGGCATCCCGCCGGTCGTCCGGCCCCTGGAGCATGCCCTGGAGCTCGAGTTCCTCGACGCCTCGTACGAGCTTCGTGACCTCGTCGACAATGCCTCGCTCCAGCTCGGGATCGGGATCCTGCACGATGAGATCGGCAAGCTCTCTCGCGTCCGTGAGGCGGCGCGACAGCTCGGCAAATGGATCCGTCCAGCGCTTGAGCCGGCGGATTTCGTCGACCACGGATTTCGCGCGCTCGGGGTTGTCCCAAAATCCCGGCGTGGTCATCGAGGCCTCGAGGGCGCTCAGACGGGTGGTCTTGGTCTCGAGGTCAAAGATACCCTCGGAGTTCGGCCAGGCGGTTTTCGAGATCGGACAGGCGTTCGACGGCGTCTTCGAGCATCAGCGCTCCAACCGGGCAGTCTTGTCATACATCGAGCCGCCTCCCTCCCTCGGAGGGCGACGGCTCGTCGGCGCACGAAAGATAAGGCGGAACCGGCGTTTGCGCGACCGGCACCCACCCTAGAAGAGCTCCTGCCCCCCCGCCAGAATGTCGTTCAGGGCCTCGGTGAAATACGGGGTCGAGTTGGCAAGCTCCTCGCCGACCTGCTCGACGTATTCGTCCCAGCTCTTCTTGATCTCCTCGTCGAAGGCCTCTTTCAGGTTCCCGGCAGCGAGCGCCTGCTGCCGCTTCTCGGGCTGGTAGACGATCATGTCCGACACGAGGGCCCGAGCGAGACGGCGAGCTTTCTGTCGGGGATCCCGGGTGAGAAACGGGTTGATCGGGGCGCGCTTGGCCGGAGAAGCCGGCTTGGCTGGTGGGGCGGGTGCGACCGGCTTCGCCGTGGGGAACTCCAGCGGAGGCTCCGCAGGGGGTGCCGTCATTGGCTGGGCAGGCCCGGCGGGGGGCAACACCTCGTCGATGGCCGGGGGCACCGGTGGGGCCGCTAGGCGGCGCCCTCCGGAGGGCTTGAAGACCGGTGCCATGGGTCGCTCAGGAGCGGCGGCCGGGGCCCTGCCGGCGTCGAGCGTCGGCTTCTCCAGTGTGAACGGACGCGCCGGCTTTCGGGGTTCGGTCTCTGCCGGCGGCGGGGTCGTGATCGCTGCACCTGAGATGGGACGCGAGACCTTGATCTTGGGCGCCTTCGGGCCCGGCGGTGCCGGGGCCGCCGCACTCTGGGGAGCCGGCCGAGCTTCCGCTGTAGGTGCTGCCGCAGGGCGGAACACCGGTTCACTGGGCCGCGTGGGCACCGAAGCGGCCGGTGCGCGGGCGTCCGCAAGCGCTGTCCGGGCCGTCGGTCCTGGGGCCGGAACGTCGATGATCTCGGGGCACGTGGTACAGCGCGCCCGCACCCCACCCGACGGTACCTTTGTGGGGTCGATGCGATAGACGGTTTTGCAGGCGTGACAGCGTACGTTCATGCGTGCGACCTCCAACGACTACTACCCGGCATCCCGCCGCCGATCGACCACGAACACTGATCCGGGTAGTGTCTTGGCGTAGCTCTTCATTTCCGTCGCGAGCTCACTCACCTCAGCCGGGTGCGTGAACCGCCGCCGCTCGTTGGTGACGATCCCGATGGAGAGGGTCATCAACGGGACGCGATGCAGATGTCCCCTCCGATCCTTGCCGAAGAAATAGCCGGCCCGGCGATCTTGCGCACTGTACTGGAAGGGGATGAGCGTGTCGAACACAGAGATGATCTCGGCACAGATCTCCTGAACCACGCCGAGCGGCAGCACGATGATGAAATCGTCACCACCGATGTGCCCGACGAATCCGTTGTCCGGACTCAGTCCCTTCACCACGTCTCGGAGGATGCGCGACAGGATCAAGATAACGCGATCGCCGTCATAATAGCTGTAGCGATCGTTGAACTCTTTGAAATGATCGAGATCGGCGTAACAAACCGCAAAATGCTCGCCGGTGTCGAGCCGGACTCGGATGGCGCGCTCGATTTCCGTGGTCCCGGGAAGCCGGGTCGAGGGGTGCACCGCCACCATTCGCTCGCTTCGCGCGAGCAAGACACCAAGCCGGCTTCGCTGCTCCTCCGGTCCGACGACCGCGGTGAGCACCTCGTCCGCTCCCGCCTCGAACCAATCGCGTACACCCTCCGCGCTGTGTCGCCCGGACACCACGACGATCGGAACGATCGCCGTGTAGGGATCGCGCTTCAGCGCGTGGCACAGTCCTATGCCGTCGGCGCCGGCACCGTCGGCATCGATGACGATCAACGACGGCGGATTGCGTAGCGAGGCAATCTCGACGGCGCTCTGCTCCGAGAGATGGACGAGGGAATACTGGATCGCACCAGCCCAGGCCGTGATCAGGTCGGGGACTGGACGCTCGATGGGCGAGAAGTGAATTACTGTCGGACGCGTCCGCACCGTCCCTTGCGACCCCTAATTGTAGAATCCAGCAAAACTTAGGCGCCCTCTCCTCGCAAGTCAATTGAAGTCAGAACCTTACCAGCACTGCGGCGAGCGCGTGCCACCTGCCATCGGAGCGGGTCAGGACGGCTGCCTGGACATCGACCATCTGGTCGTTGTTCCTCAGTCGGCCCGTGATCAGCGCGTCGATCGCGCTGATCAAGTGATTGGCAAGAAGAAGGCCGAGTTGCTGGGTGGCCTGCCGGAATCCCTCGTCGCTGCGTCTGATGCTCTGGCGATACAGGTCCTGTTCGAGTCCTGCGTTCCGCCACGACCACTGGAAATTGGGCCCTACCGCGCGTTGCCGGTAGAACTCGAGCGCACGCTGGTACTCCTCCGAATCCACATCCGCGATGGAATCGGGGTCCGGCAAGAAGGTCCGCCTCGCAAGCGACCAGATGCTGCCATTGTAGGTACGTTCGTCCAAGGGGGGTACCAGCGCAGGCCCCGGATCGGTATCGAACGGTCCGCTTTCGAGGAACTTGCCGAGTTGCTCGAAGTACTCGAACAGCGTGTCGCGCGTCATGGGCTGAAACGTCGCCCTCGCGACGGTGAATGCCAGATCGTGATACTGCCGGCTCTCCCGCCGCCCTTCGGCGTGAAACGCAAAGAACCGAATCAGGAACAGACCCTCGACTGCGAGGTATACGGCGCCGCGGTTCTGCCCGTGGAGAAACTGGCCGATCCCCGGCAGGACGGCCGATGTGACTGGGGGGAGCCAGTGCGGAGGTCGGTCCGGGCGCTGGAGCGTGGCTGTGGGCGCGACGTGGGCTTCAACCGAAAGCCATGGCCCGCCCGAAACCTGAGCCGTGAGCGTTGGTGTCGAGCCCACGCAAAGGAGCGTGGCACCGAGACACCATCCCCGCCACACGCTACAGGCTCGCCCTGAGACTGATGTGGACCGGCTCGTCGAAGCTGGAGGAATCGTAGAAGATGCGAGCAAAATCGAGCTCGAGCCGCCCAAACCGGAGACCCACGCCGACCGAGGGGCCGGAGGTCTCCGAGTGGAGAATGGCGTACCCCGAGCGGAGGCGAACGATTTCCCCATACCCGAACTCGATACCGATGCGCGCGTCGGGGTTGTCGTACTGGCCCCAGGCGTCCTGCAAGTCGACGAGAATCCGAGCGTCGAAGCGCTCTTCCATGCCTCGGGGCTGCGATAGAGGCACCCGATAGGCCACGCCCACCTGTACCCTGGTGGGCAGCGGATCGGCCTGATCCCGGTTCTCCAGTTGCAGCGCGAATCCGGCGTTGCGGATAGCCATGCCGATCCGCAATTCGTCGTTGGCGCCAAAGGCGTACTGGATCCCGACGTCGATGCCGTGGGTCGTACCGACCAGCGACCGTGCCGTTGTGCAGTCGCCGGAGCAGTCCTGGCGAAATTGAATCAGCTTGTAGTTGACGCCGAAGGCGAGATCGTCGGTGAGTTCGGTGCCGTACGACGCGAGGAGTTCCAGGTTCTTGACCGACAGCCGTCCGATCGGCAGTCCCGGGCCCGGTACGACTTCCTGGCTGCCGAAATCAACCAGATAGAAGGCGAGCCCGACCACGCCTAGGCGGCCAATCGTTGCGTTCCCCGAGAGGGCGGTGTTGTCGGACGCGAACGTCGACGCGTAGTGCAACGCCACCTGACTCGAGCGGAGCGTCGCGAGTCCTGCCGGGTTCCAGAAGATGGCCTCTGGATTCCCCTCGTCGGCGATGGCGGCCTGTCCCAAGGCGGACGCCCGCGCGCCGACCGGGAGCAGGAGGAAGGTGGCGCCTCCCTCCTCGGGATTCGCCACGACCTGCCCCTGCGCAGGCTGCCCCAGCGCAAGCAGGATCAGGAACGCGATCGGCTCAGAACGCCGTAGCCTCATCGATCAGCATGATCGGGATGTCGTCTTCGACCGCATAGATCAAACGGCACGCCTGGCAGACCAGCTGTTCTGCCGGTTCCTGACGGTATTCGAGGTCCCCCTTGCACTTTGGGCAGACCAGGATCTCGAGCAAGTCGGGGGAGAGGCTCATGGGCTCCTCACGGTTGGCACACGAAATCCGAGCCGCCGGAGCAGCTCGGGCGATTTCCGCCATCGAGGCAAGACCTTGACCCAGAGATCGAGGTACACCTGCTGACCGAGCAGTGACTCGATCCGCTGCCGTGCCGCAGCACCGAGACGCTTGATGGTGCGGCCCCCGTCGCCGACCACCATGCCCTTCTGTGATGCTCGCTCGACGAAGACCGTGACCCGAATATATAGCGGATCCGAGCCCTCCCGAAACTCGTCGACGCGTGCGGCCACCGAATAGGGGATCTCCTGCTGCAGGAGGTCGAACGCTGCCTCGCGCACGAACTCCTCGACGAAGAACCGCACCGGTTGACTGCTCACGTCCTCCGGATCGTGGCGAAAGGGTGCCACGGGAACGTGAGCGGCACACCAGCTGACGAGATCCCCCAGTCCGTCGCCGGCCCGAGCATTCACGTAGAAGGTGGGGCTTTCCGACCGGGGCCTGTGTGGTTGCTCCACGAGATCGATGGCAGTCACGACCGTGGCCACGGGCCGCGGGCCAACGGCACCGCTCGGCAGGAGGGACGCGAGGGGTGGCCCGGGGGTCTCGTCGGCGCGCTCGAGGTGCAGAATGGCGTCGGCCTGGCGCACCACCTCGACCGCCTCGTCCACCATGGTCCGTTGGAGAAGATAGTGGGGTTCCAGGAGGCCGGGAGGATCGATCACCACCAGCTGGACGCTGCCCTCCGTGCGGATACCAACGACCGGCTGACGCGTGGACTGCGGTTTGGGACTTGTGATCGCCAGGTCGGTGCCCACAAGCGCGTTGAGGAGTGTCGATTTCCCGACATTCGGCCGGCCGGCGAGCACGATCGTGCCGCAGCGCGTTACGGGAGGGGGCTGCATCCCACAAGCTACACTGCCGGGGAGGGGTGAGGGAGGGCTCCCCGACCGCCTACCCCGCTAGGAAGGGAGGCTCATCAGGTGCGCGCGGATGTTGTGGGCAGCGCGCCGTGCCATGATAGCCGACCAGGCGCGGCGCAAGGGGGTCACGGTGCTATGAGGCGTCCCGTTTGGTGCGGCGACCGCCGTTTCCCGTCTTCCCATCATTCCCCGTCCCTTCCGATCGCCGCTGATGGAGGTGGAAGAAGCAGCTGCGGTTCTCGTTCCGCCGCAGAAGGCACCGGTCGCGGAAGTGAATCCCGCACCGGAAGCACACTTCTTCGGCTCCGTCGGCGCGCTCCACAATGCTCACCGAGAGTCGATCGAGGAGGTCGCCCGTCTGTTGGAGCTGCTCGCTCGACAGGTGCCCGAAGACCGCCTGAAGCGCTTTGGAGGATGCCCGCTGGTATTCGGCGAGCACGACCTGGCCCTTGGACGTGAGCGAGAGCCGGACCGCGCGTCGATCCTCTGCGGCCTCGGTGCGATTGATCAGCCCCCGGCGGACCAACCGTTCCACCGCGCGGCTTGCCGCGGCCGTGCTCACACCGAGGAACTGGGCCACGTTGCTCACCGTGTAGCCTGCGGTGAGCGACACCATTTTGAGCAGCTTGATCTGTGGGTAGGTGACGTCGTCGCCGATCGCTTCCTTCAGTTCCCCGACCATCAGGTCGTTCACGGCGGCCGTGAAAATCTGGGCGCTTCCCAGGAAGTCGTTGAGAACTTGTGTGTCGCGTTCGCTGGACATGCGATCAGCCTTGCATGGGCCTCAGTTGCGCCCGGAGCGCTACCGACCTTGCTCCGTGGATCGTAGGGGGGAAGCCGACGGATCGGCTCGGGATAGTTAACCCGGTTAAATATACTTGCGCGTGTCGAGGGCAACAAGCGTGTCTGCGCGCCGGCGTGCTGCGGGCGTCACACTGTGTCCGCAAGAATAGGCGAAAAAAACCACCCGCCCCGATCAGTTGGGGCGGGTGGCGAAGGAGAGGCTGGCAACGGCCTACTCTCCCATGCCCTCTCAAGCATAGTACCATCGGCGCTGACGGACTTAACTGCCGTGTTCGGAATGGGAACGGGTGTGGCCCCGTCGCGCTAGTCGCCAGCCAAAAAAAACGATGGCCACGTGGATGGAAGGGTATCGGGTCGCGATACAAAGAGGGAGAGATCAAGCTACACGGGCGATTAGTACGGCTCGGCTGAAGTGCTTGCACACCTTACACCTGCCGCCTATCAACGTGGTCGTCTACCACGGCCCTTTAGGGACCTTACGGTCCAGGAGTGTTCATCTTGGGGCGGGCTTCCCACTTAGATGCTTTCAGCGGTTATCCCTACCCGACATCGCTAACCGGCGCTGCCACTGGCGTGACAGCCGGGGCACGAGCGGTCAGTCCAACCCGGTCCTCTCGTACTAGGGTCGGGCCCCCTCAACACTCCAACGCCCACCACGGATACAGACCGAACTGTCTCACGACGTTCTGAACCCAGCTCATGTACCACTTTAACCGGCGAACAGCCGGACCCTTGGGACCTTCTCCAGCCCCAGGATGTGATAAGCCGACATCGAGGTGCCAAACCGCGCCGTCGATGTGAACTCTCGGGCGCGATAAGCCTGTTATCCCCGGCGTACCTTTTATCCGTTGAGCGATGGCCCGTCCACACGGGACCACCGGATCACTAAGGCCGACTTTCGTCCCAGCTCGAGGTGTCCCTCTCGCTGTCAGGCGCCCTTATGCCTTTGCGCTCTTCGTGCGATTACCGACCGCACTGAGGGCACCATTGCGCGCCTCCGCTACTCTTTAGGAGGCGACCGCCCCAGTCAAACTACCCATCTGCCACGGTCCTCGCCGGTGTGACCGGCCGAGTGAGGGCGTTAACAAAACAAGGGTGGTATTTCACTGTTGCCTCCCCCCCAGCCGAAACCGAGGGTTCATAGGCTCCCACCTATGCTACGCAGGTCATGCCGACGTCCAATGGCAGATTGTAGTAAAGGTGCACGGGGTCTTTTTGTCCTGTGGCGGGTAATCGGAATCCTCACCGATACTACAGTTTCGCCGAGCGTGTGGAGGAGACAGTGGCCAAGTCGTTACGCCATTCGTGCAGGTCGGAACTTACCCGACAAGGAATTTCGCTACCTTAGGACCGTTATAGTTACGGCCGCCGTTTACCGGGGCTTCGGATCAGAGCTTCGCCCACCGAAGCGGGCTAACCCCTCCCCTTAACCTTCCGGCACCGGGCAGGCGTCAGTGCCTATACGTCGGCTTGGATTACGCCTTAGCAGACACCTGTGTTTTTGCTAAACAGTCGCTTGGCCCGATTCTCTGCGGCCGGCTTCCGCTTGCGACGCGAAGTCACGCACGTAAAACCGGCACCCCTTCTCCCGAAGTTACGGAGTCATTTTGCCGAGTTCCTTCTCCACAGCTCACTCGAGCACCTTAGGCTTCTCGCCTCGCCTACCTGTGTCGGTTTGCGGTACGGTCGCTGACAGCCCTCATCTGCGAAGCTTTTCTCGGCAGCGTGCATCACGATCCCTTGGCGGGGTCCGAAGACCCCTTCGGCATCGGTTCTCGGCTACCCCGGGCGGATTTGCCTACCCGGGAACGCCTACCACCTTGCATCGGATATTCCACCATCCGACGGACCACTCGCTTCTGCGTCCCTCCTCAGATTCAAACGGACTGCCACCGGTACGGGAATATTGACCCGTTTCCCATCGGCTACGCCTTTCGGCCTCGCCTTAGGGACCGACTAACCCTGAGTTGATCGACATGGCTCAGGAACCCTTAGGCTTTCGGTGACAGGGGTTTTCACCCTGTTTATCGCGTACTCGTTCCGGCATCCTCACTTCCCGTCGCTCCACCGGAAGGCTTTCGCCCCAGCTTCGACGCTCCGGGAACGCTCCCCTACCACTCCATGCAGAGCATGAAGTCCGCTGCTTCGGCGAACAGCTTCAAGTCCCGACCATTTTCGGCGCGGCCACGCTGGACTGGTGAGCTATTACGCACTCTTTAAAGGAATGGCTGCTTCTAAGCCAACCTCCCAGTTGTCTCAGCATGTCCACATCCTTCGATACACTGAGCTGTTACTTGGGGGCCTTAGCAGGCGGTCTGGGTTCTTACCCTCTCGCCAGCCGACATTATCGCCGACCGACTGTCTCCCTGGCAGCATCCAACAGGCATTCGGAGTTTGGTTGGGGGAGGTACGGCTATGCGCCGCCCGAGCCCATCCAGTGCTCTACCTCCTGCGGACTCAATTCCAGAGGCCGTACCAAAATACGTTTCGGGGAGAACCAGCTATCTCCGAGCTTGTTTGGCCTTTCACCCCTACCCTCAGGTCATCCGAGCGGTTTTCAACCCACAACGGTTCGGTCCTCCACGACCTGTTACGGCCGCTTCAACCTGCCCAAGGGTAGATCGCCACGGCTTCGGGTCTGCCGCCAGCAACGTCATCGCCCTATTCAGACTCGCTTTCGCTACGGCTCCGGCCCTGAGGGCCTTAACCAGCTGCTGACGAGCAACTCGCCGGATCATAATGCAAAAGGCACGCCGTCAGGAGCCACGTACCCGAAGGTACGCACCCCCTCCGACCGCTTGTAGGCACACGGTTTCAGGTTCTATTTCACTCGCCACCAGGCGTTCTTTTCACCTTTCCCTCACGGTACTAGTGCACTATCGGTCACCGAGGAGTATTTAGCCTTGGAGGGTGGTCCCCCCAGCTTCCCGCAGGATTGCACGTGTCCCACGGTACTCGGGATACCGCTAGGGGTCGTAGACGTCTATCTACCGGGCTGTCACCGTCTGTGGCGGGCCGTTCCAGGCCACTTCGATCTGGTCTCGTACTCCCATGTCGCGGTCCCACAACCCCGCCAGAGCAAGCTCCGACGGTTTGGGCTGTTCCCCGTTCGCTCGCCGCTACTAGGGGAATCGCGGTTGCTTTCTCTTCCACCGGGTAATTAGATGTTTCAGTTCCCCGGGTTCGCTCCCGTCTTGCGACGGGTGATCCGCCTTACGGCGGACCGGGTTGCCCCATTCGGAGATCCTGGGATCACAGCTAGTGTGCAGCTCCCCCAGGCTTATCGCAGCTTACCACGTCCTTCATCGCCTCTCGGTGCCAAGGCATCCACCGTGCGCCCTTGATTGCTTGATCTCAAAAAACGTTGTGATCTTCAACCTCTATTTCGTACGCGCGATTCCAATACCCTGACTTTCCATCCACGTGTCCATCGATTGTCAAAGAGCCACCGCAGATCGAGCAGATCGACATGGATCGACGGTCTGCGGGCCTGCAGCACAAACGGTACGGGGTTGAGGAGTACGGGCGACTTCTGAGATCCTTTCGTCGCCGAACCGAAGTCCGGGCTACTCGGAAACTCCAGAAAGGAGGTGATCCAGCCGCAGGTTCCCCTACGGCTACCTTGTTACGACTTCGCCCCAGTCACTGAGTTGACCTTCGACGGCTGCCTCCTTGCGGTTAGCTCACCGGCTTCGGGTCCCCCCAGCTTCCATGGCGTGACGGGCGGTGTGTACAAGGCCCGGGAACGTATTCACCGCGGCGTGGCTGATCCGCGATTACTAGCGATTCCGGCTTCATGCAGTCGAGTTACAGACTACAATCCGAACTTAGACCGGCTTTTAGCGATTGGCTTGCCCTCGCGGGTTCGCAGCGCGCTGTACCGGCCATTGTAGCACGTGTGTCGCCCTGGGCGTAAGGGCCATGATGACTTGACGTCGTCCCCACCTTCCTCCGGTTTGACACCGGCAGTCCCCCTAGAGTCCCCGGCCGAACCGCTGGCAACTAGGAGCGAGGGTTGCGCTCGTTGCGGGACTTAACCCAACATCTCACGACACGAGCTGACGACAGCCATGCAGCACCTGTGCACGCGCTCCGAAGAGGGGCCGATGTTTCCACCGGCTTACACGTGCATGTCAAGCCCAGGTAAGGTTCTTCGCGTTGCATCGAATTAAACCACATGCTCCACCGCTTGTGCGGGCCCCCGTCAATTCCTTTGAGTTTCAGCCTTGCGGCCGTACTCCCCAGGCGGGGTACTTAGTGCGTTAGCTGCGGCACCGAAGGGGTCGCTCCCCCCGACGCCTAGTACCCATCGTTTACGGCGTGGACTACCAGGGTATCTAATCCTGTTTGCTCCCCACGCTTTCGCGCCTCAGCGTCAGCACCGGCCCAGCGAGCCGCCTTCGCCTCTGGTGTTCTTCCCGATATCTACGCATTCCACCGCTACACCGGGAATTCCACTCGCCTCTACCGAGCTCTAGCCATCCAGTCTCACCTGCAGCCCCGGAGTTGAGCCCCGGGATTTCACAAGTGACTTAAAAAGCCGCCTACGCGCGCTTTACGCCCAGTGATTCCGGACAACGCTTGCACCCTCCGTATTACCGCGGCTGCTGGCACGGAGTTAGCCGGTGCTTCCTTTGGGGGTACCGTCACCCTCGGTCCCCTATTCGAGGCCGAGTATTCGTCCCCCCCGACAGTGGTTTACGACCCGAAAGCCTTCATCCCACACGCGGCGTCGCTGCGTCAGCCTTGCGGCCATTGCGCAATATTCCCCACTGCTGCCTCCCGTAGGAGTCTGGGCCGTATCTCAGTCCCAATGTGGCTGACCATCCTCTCAGACCAGCTACCCGTCGTCGCCTTGGTGAGCCGTTACCTCACCAACAAGCTGATAGGCCGCGAGCCCCTCCTCCGGTGCGACCTTGCGGCCGCTTTCACCCCAGGCCCATGCGAGCCCGAGGTCGTACGCGGTATTACCCGGCCGTTAGACCGGCTATCCCCCGCCGAAGGGCAGGTTGCTCACGTGTTACGCACCCGTCCGCCACTAACGGTGAAAAGCAAGCTCTCCACCATTCGTACGACTTGCATGTGTTAGGCACGCCGCCAGCGTTCGTCCTGAGCCAGGATCAAACTCTCCAAAAGAAAAGTTCGACTTGTGCTCGTCCGAACGACAGTTGTCGTCGGAATCACAAAATTCGGAGTTTTACTCCCCTCGCGGACAAGCGTCCGACCGCCTGCCGCTGTATAATGGGGCCGCACTCCTCAAATCCCCGAACCGTCAGTTGTCAAAGAGCGAACTCGCCGAGGCATACCGATCTCGGCCAGCACAGAAGTGTAGACGCTGCACGGAGGTGAGTCAAGGGGCGAGAGCGCAGCAGCTTATGCCGCCACCTCGCCGCCCCGGGGATCCGATCAACCAGACTGGCTCACCACCGGGCATTGCGGGACGTGAACGGCTTTCCTCCGCCACTCTGTGCCGCCACCTTACACTGCATAATTCTACGCGTGGAGCAGCGCGATGTCGAGAGCCAGCAAGGCCGCAATCCGAGCGGTGCAATCCCTCTTTCTTCTCGGAGCACTCCTGTGGCTCGCGTCGTGCGCCACACTCCGCCGCTTCCGGTTCGTCGAGCCCACCGTGAGCCTCCAGACCGTGCAGGTGACGGGGCTCGGGCTCACCGGCGGATCGCTCCGGCTGTGGCTCGACGTGGAGAACCCCAATCCCTATGAACTCCGCGGCACCGAGTTCCGCGCCACGGTCGACCTGGAAGGGACGCCCTTCGGCGAAGTCCTCCGAACGGAGCCCCTCGCCATCGCGGCCGACACCACCACCACCGTCGACATCGACCTGCGCTTCACGTGGGAAGGTGTGGGGGCCGCCGCCCGGGCGGCGTTCCAGAAGGGCAGCATCGCCTACGTCATGCGTGGGCGGCTCAAGGTGGGCACCCCCGTGGACGAACGCTGGGTGGGTGTGGAACGCCGGGGCGAGGTGCCGCTCACCGCTGGCGGGCGGGACTAAGGGACAGGCTCGCCTTAGGGGCTCGTGTCCGGTGGGCTTCCGTTCGGCGAGTATGCCTCCACCCAGCGCCGGATGGTTGCTCGCTCCTCCTCCGAAAGCCGAGCGCCCCGATGGAGCAGCAGGTAGCTCTTGAGCGGCATCTTCCCTTCCCCGACCTCTTCCCCGATCTCCTCGATGTGGTCCGCGCGTTTCTCCGCGTCGTAGCGGTTCCACGTCGAGAAGTTCATGTGCTCGCGCGCCTCGTTCACATGCCGGGTCACGTACCATGACGCGGGCGCCACGCGAGCGTACCAGGGCCAGCGGGACTCGAACGAATGGCAGTCGTAGCAGGAACGCTCGAGGACACGTTGCACCTCCGCTGGCGCCACGATCTCCTCTTCGACCGGCGGGTTGACGCGGGTGACAGGAATGAACTGGACCAGGACGATGACGGCGACCGCCACGCCTGCAATGGTGGATTTCCTGGACACGTGGTCTCCGCTGATCGGTGGCTGGAACTGTGGGCGTCGAGTGCGCCCGGCAGGACTCGAACCTGCGACCCTCGGCTTAGAAGGCCGATGCTCTATCCAGCTGAGCTACGGGCGCCCCTGGAGCCAATCTAGTACCGGGCAGCCCAGGGTGAAACACGACACGCCCGGCGCCGGTGGGCACCGGGCGTGGTCCCCTGCCCGCCCAACAGCTCGACTCAGTCGTCCAAACCCAACACCACCCAGAGCCCGTGCAGATGCTCTTCGCACGGCAGACAAGGGGCGAGCTTCATCTCGAGTTCCTCCTGAGTGCACTCGATGCAGTCGGCGTCCCTGCCGGTGAGCTCCTTGATCGCCGTGCGCTGCTCATCGGTGAGGCGGATCATGACCTTCTTGTCGGCGGCCGGCATCGCTCCTCCTCGAAGCGGCATCGATCGCAGTATAGGAGGGCCAGCGTGAAGATTTCATGAACTCCGCCGGCCAGGCGGGAGTCAGTAGCGCACGCCGGCCCCGATGCCGATGAGCGCGGTGGAGACGAACCCGCCCGCGTAGCATACGACGAGGGGTACCCAGGTGCCGAGGGCGACGAGGGCGTACCAGGGGGTTGCAAGGAACGTGAGCGGACCGAGGAGGAACCCGCCGAGGACTCCCCAGGCGCCGGCCTGGATATAGAGGACGCGCAGACAGATGCCGAGCCCTCCGAAACCGCAGATACCCCACCCCACCCACCCTACGATGGTCAGAGCCGATCCGAGGAGTCGCCGTATCAAGGTGAGCCGTACCGTCTCCCTGTCCGTTCCCCATCAGGCCAGCAAGGAGCATGCACAGTGCAGCCGTGATCGTTCAAACGATTGTCACAAAACGTTTTATGGCAATCCCCCTGGGCGCACGACGGACCTCATCCAGTCTCTCAAGTGGAGGCCGCGCAGCAATAGTCAGCGGCTGCGTGCCCGAATGCCTGCGGAGCGTGTCTGCGTTCCGTAGTGGGAGCGCGGATCCTGCGCTAGCTTTCCGCCGTCTCTTTCCCAACGGCCTCGGACGATATGCTGCGTGAACGTCTCTCCTGGAAGGGCGTCCTGCTTCGGTTCCTCGGTGCGCTCGTCCTCGTGTACGTGTCGTACAACCCGGAAGGGTTCTCCCTCTATCACTGGATTGTCCGGCCGGTCGCCGACGGCGCTGGCCTGGCTGCGGCCTTCACACCGCTCAAGGTACTCGCGGCACTGCTCCTGGCCATCGGGTGGGCCGTGTTCGTCCAGGCCACCCGGCGCTCGCTGGGCACGCGCGGCGCGTTGTTGGTCATCGCGCTCCTGGCCGCCGTGGTGTGGCTTCTGAGCTACTGGGGTGTGCTGGCGCTCGACTCGTCCCGCGCCGTTTCCCACGTGGTGCTAGTGGCGATCGCGCTGCTCCTCGCCGTCGGCATGTCCTGGTCCCACGTGACACGGATGCTCACGGGTCAGGTGGACACCGACGAGGTGGCCTAGCTCTCGTTACACGAGTCGGGGCTGTGTTTGGGGTGGGTCGATTTGACGCCGACGCGTGAGCAGGCGCGACGTCGGGTCGTCACGACGGAGCCCCGCTGGTTGCCGGGCCTGCGGCGGCCAGGTTTGACGCTGACGCGCTCAAGCAGGCGCGAAGTCTGGTCGGCACGACAAAGCCGCACTGCATGGCGGGGCTGTAGTCGGGGCGGCCGGATTTGAACCGGCGACTTCCTGCTCCCAAAGCAGGCGCGCTACCGGGCTGCGCCACGCCCCGATGCTGGACCCGCCACAACCTAACTACGACCGTGTCGTGGACAAACCACGCGTCGTGCCGCCTAGCGCGCCTCGCTCCGTAGCCACTCGGCAAAGGCCCGAAACGCGCGCCCCCGATGGCTCACCGCGTGCTTGGCCTCGGGGGACGCCTCGCCGAAACTCATCTTGAGGTCGTCTGAGAAGAACAGCGGGTCGTAGCCGAAGCCGCCCGTCCCCTTGGGCTCCTCGAGGATCCGACCCGTGCAGGTACCCTCGAAGGAATGCGACGGAGCGTCGGGGCGCGGAATGAACGCGACGACGCAGCGGTAGCGGGCACGTCGGCGCTCGGCGGGGAGACCACCAAGCCGGCTCAGCAGCTCGCGGTTGTTGGCCTGGTCCTGAACTTCCGGGGGGCCATCCACCAGCGCGAAGCGCCGAGACCGTACACCGGGAAGCCCGCCGAGCGCGAGCACCTCGAGACCGGAATCGTCGGCCACCGTGGGCAATCCACTTTGGCGCGCGAAATACTCGGCCTTGTGCCGCGCGTTCCCATCAAAGGTTTCGGCCAGTTCCAACGCGACTTCAGCCCCGCTCTCGGTGATGCCGGTCTCGTGCAGAAAGATGAGGTCGTACGGCAGGTCACCGAGGATCGCGCGGATCTCGCGTGCCTTCCCCTGGTTGCGCGTGGCGACGAGGAGCTTGCCCTTCACTGCCCGAGCACCCTCCGCTGGTCGGCAAACAGCTGCCGGATCCCACCCTGGGCCAGGTCGAGCATGTGTTCCAGCTCGGCCCGGGCAAAGGGGCTGCCCTCGGAGCTGCCCTGAACCTCGACGAACTTGTCGGGCTCCCGCATGACGACGTTGGCGTCCACGTCGGCCGACCTGTCCTCCGCGTAGTCCAGGTCGAGGCAGGCCTGACCGCCCACCACACCCACCGAGACGGCGGCGACCAGGCCGGCGAAGGGGTTCGTGACCCCGGCACGCTCGGCCACCCACGCACACGCATCTGCTAGGGCCACGGCACCACCGGTGATGGCGGCGGTCCGCGTTCCGCCGTCGGCCTGGAGTACGTCACAGTCGACGGTGATGGTGCGTTGCCCGAAGTCGAACCCTCGGAGCGCCGACCGGAGACTGCGCCCGATAAGCCGTTGGATCTCTGCGGTGCGGCCGCCCGGCCCCCGCCGTTCGCGCTGGGATCGCTCGGTGGTGGCGCGTGGCAGCATGGCGTATTCGGCGGTCACCCAGCCCAGCCCACTCCCCCGCCGCCATCCGGGAACCCCGTCTTCAACGCTGGCCGTGCACAGCACCACGGTGCCGCCAAACCTCACGAGACAGGAGCCCTCGGCGTACGGGTTCACGCCGCGCTCGAGGGTGACGGGACGCATTGCATCGACGGTCCGGCCATCGGGACGCGGCCCCATCAGTCGTCGTCCGGAGGTTTCGGCCGAGGCGGCGGTCGCTCAACCTGGGGTGGCGACTCGCGTGTGCTTCCCGTCGAGTGCTTCACCCCCCAGCGGCTGAAGGACCACTTGAGGAGCGGCGGGGCAATGAACGTGGTGCCCATCAGCATGATGACCACGGCGCTGAACAGCTCAGTGTTCACCACGCCGGCCATGAGCCCCATGTTGGCAAAGATGAGTCCCACTTCACCCCGTGGGATCATCCCGATACCCACGCCGACGCGATTGAAGGGGATCCAGGGTGCCGCCCAGCCCGCGACGATCTTGCCAATGACCGCAATCACGAACAGCGCCCCGCCGATCAGCAGCACCGAGACATTCTCGGGGTTCGTCGGGTCGAGCAAGCTCACGTCGAATTTGGCCCCGATACTGAGGAAGAACACCGGAGTGAAGATGTCTGCCACCGGCTTGATGCGGCTGCTGATCACGTCGAACTGGTTGGTCCCCGACAGGATGAGGCCCGCGGCGAAGGCGCCGATGATCATGGCGAGCCCGACGCGATCGGCGGCCGCGGCCATGAGGAGGAGAAAGGCGAAGGCCGAGACCAGCAGCATGCCGCGCACCTGCATCTGGTCCAGCAACCCGAACACCCGAGGGGCAAGCAGCAGTCCGATCCCCACCGCAGCCACCAGGAAACCGATGGCTACGACCACCGACCGACTGACCGACAGGACGGAGATGGCGCTGCCGGCCACCAGCGACGACACCAGTCCGAGTAGCACGATACCCATGATGTCGTCGATCACCGCCGCGCCGATGATGAGGCGGGCCTCGACCGAGTGCATGAGACGCAAATCTTGGAGTACACGGGCCGTGATGCCGACCGAAGTTGCCGTGAGCGTGGCGCCCAGGAAGATGGCCGTCGTGGTGGGCGAGGCATGGTTGAGCGACGGATCGATGAACGGGGCCATCCAGAACAGAACTCCCCCGACCATCGGTACGAGCACCCCCACTGCGGCGATAGAGAAGGCGCCGCCGCCCACGCGAAACATCTGTTTGAGATCCGTCTCAAGGCCGATCTCGAACAGCAGCACGACGACGCCGATTTCGGCAAAGATCGTAACCACTTCGGTGACCGGATTGTCGGGCGACGTCGGGATGACGCCAAGCACGCTCGCGCCGAGAACGATCCCGGCGATCAGTTCGCCGAGCACGGCCGGCTGGCCGATGCGCTCGAACAGCTCACCGGAGAACTTCCCCGCCACCAGCATCACGGCAAAGACCACGAAGACGCTCACCAAGAGCCCGGCCCCGTGTCCACCGCCTTCCTGCGCCGCCCAGAGGGGCGACGCCGCCGCCAACTGGAGCACTACGGCGGCTCCCACACCGCGTCGAATGGTCATCGTGTCAGCGTACCGTGTCAGAGCTTGGCCCGGGCCTCGGGCCGGAAGGTGTATGTGTAGGTGGAGAAGGGAAGGTCGAGCATCACGTCATACGTGGTGGACACTCGAATCTCCCGAGGGCGAGCGGTCCGCCTGATGGTGAGCTTGCGGGCCGCGGGAGGGAGACCCAGCGCTTCGATCTTATTGAGCACGCGCCGTCGGATTTCCACGTCCTCGATCGTCGAAGCAAACTGAACCGTCGATTTCATCTCGTCGAGCAACTGAAGATAGCGGAACACGTGCCCGCCGATCGGGATCCCATAGTACAGCACCGCCGCAAGCACCACGATCCAGAGCAGACATCCCCGCTTGCTCGCGCCCCGGGCGGAACCCAGCGATCGCCTCACCACTGGGACTGGGCTCCGTCCACGATGTCGGCGACGAGCTTCTCGAGGGCAACCTTCCGCCCGTCGGCCTCCTGCGGCGGTTGATATTCCCCGTCCACCGAGAGTCCCGATCGCTGCCACAGCACTCGGCCCTCACGCTGGTCGAAGATCTCGATGTTGATCATGAGCCGTATGCGTCGTCGCGTGACCTGCACCGCCCCAGCGACGCCCGGCTGCTGGGACAGAAGCAGGTCCGGCTCGTACCGCACGATGGCGCCGCGCACGACGGCGTCGGCGCTGGCCTCCGACGCCTGCCGGAGACCGAGGCGGCGTTCCATTGCCTCCTGCACCGCGTCCGCGACTTCCTGGACGAGGATGGGTTCGGCGGTCTGGTTGTCGAAGGGGAGAATGGCGACGGTCTTAATGTTGCCGGGCAAGCCGCCGCCGGCGAACCCATAGAGGCACGCCGACACCGCAAGCGCCGTCACGCCCAGGAGCCCTATCAGCTCACGGCTCTTTCCAGATACTCGGCTCGACCTGGCGGACAGTTTCGATTGCCTCCACGGTGAAGTGCACGAAGCTCGCGGACCCCGGGAACACCATCCGCGCACTCAGCGGACGAAGGACGGAATCGGCGTACTCGACTTGCACCGTTCCGACCACCTCCCCCAGGCGTCGCATCTCCGCCCCGAGGCTCGCAGCGGGCTTCCCCTGCGTCAAGACGAACGTCAGCGTGTCGGTGCCGGACGCATAGCGCCACCGTCGCACGCTTCCCGCCTCGTCGCCGGACACCGATGCTTCTGGGTGCGGGCTAGGCACGATCCCGAGCGCCGTCCAGAAGAGGGGTGCCACCCTGATCAGCTGCTCGACGTCGTCCTGTGGCCGCGACCAGAGGATCTCGTCACCCACGATCACCGCGGCACCCGACCGCCCGAAGGGGGCGCGATAGTCGAACCGCACCGAATCGGGCGGCACGAAGACGACCGCCGCACGTCCTCGCGCCGACCCCTGCTGCGTCTGGTAGGTCCACCGCAGATCGTAGCGCAACGGCTCGACCGGCTGATGCGGGGCGAGCCACTCGGTCAGCAGCTCCTCCGAGACCGGCGGAAGACCGGCCGGCGCGAGCGGCGTGGTGCGAACACCGCACCCCCCGGCGACCATCATCAGCAGCAGGGCACCGGCATAATAGGGCACCCGTGTCGGGCGGTCAAGCGCAAGCCGTTGCTGCATCAGTAGTTAAATCCAAAGAAGAAATCGGTGAACCAGCGGTTCTCCTCGATCGGCGGCAGAGCATATCCAAAGGTGTCGCCGAAGGCAAACCGCCAGCCCATATCCAACCGCAGGACCACCGCGAATCCCAACGGCAGTCTGAGGCCGAAGCCGCCACTGCCGATCACACTGCGCCCAACCGAAGGCTCGTTCCACGCCCCGCCGGCGTCCAGGAAGAGCGCGCCCTGGACGCCCGGGAACCGCACGGCACCAAACGGGAATCCCAGCGTCAGGTAGTTGGTGATCGGGAAACGCAGCTCTTGGTTCAGCAAGAAGGCCCGCGAGCCTCCCACGTTCCCGATGCGGGGGTAGCCGCGGAGCCCCCACGGGCCGCCGATGGCCACGCGGCGTGGTCGGCTCCCGTCCGAGTAGAACCCGATCGCGCGCAGGGCGTACGCCGTTTGCAGACCGAGCCGGTGATACGTCCGGTAGTCCAGCGAGACCTGCCATGAGTCGAACCGGCCGTTGGTGAGATCGTTGGTGATGCCCGCCGACAGGTTGGTGCGAGTGCCATCGATCGGTCCGCTTGGCAGCCACAGCGAGTTGTCGTGGACGTAGCTCACGTAGTTCGACGCGAGCCATCCGACGCGCCGTTGGTCGCCTTCTACGAAGGAGGCGAAATCGAACCGATCCGAGTGCTCGAACCGAACCGCAGCCCCGATCCGCCTGAACCGCGACAGCGGCCAGCGGACGTCGGCAAACACCCCATACGACGTCTCTTCGTACAGGGCCGAGAAGTCCGCGCTGGTGAACAAGCCGCGCAGGCGGAACGCCCCGACCCCCCAGTTCAACCGACGCTTCCGATTCAGGTAGAGGGCAGACGCGTTGACGTTGTCGATGAGGTTCCCGAAATTCTGCGACTGGAACGTGGCAGCGGTCACGTACAGGAGATGGTCGCTCAAGAGATCGGAGAATTGAAACACCACACCCTGCACCGACCCGATGCCAGGGGCCACCAACGCGTCGCCGAAGGCGAAATCCAACCGAAGTCCCGGCTCGTACGGCAGCGGCTCCGCGGCCGCGTACGGCGACGTCGTCAACTCGGGCCAACGCCACGGAGCCGTGTCGATGCTGTCGGAAAGCGTGATCACGGCCCCATCGTCGAGTCCCACCCGTTCGGGAGGCGCACGATACACGCGGAGCGTGAGATCACCGAACGCGCTGAAGATGAGACTGCGCTCATCGGGGAGCCACTGCGGATCGAACACGCTGGTCAGTGTGTTGCTCTCGCGTCGCCCCGTCCCGGTCGAGTCCACTGAGTAGATGTCCGACACGCCGAGCCGGTCGGACGTGAAGTAGACCCGTCCGTTTGGGGCCCAGCGGGGCTGCTGGTCGCGCCACGCTCCGTAGGTGAGGTGCCGGATAGCCGCACGCTCCAGGTCCAACACGAAGAGGTTCAGGGCACCGTCTGGTCCGTACGACGTGCGATCGGAGCTGAACACCAGTGCGCGCCCTTCCGGATCGAACGACGGGTCGAGGTCTTGGTACCGATCGTCGGTGAGACGCTCGAGCCGCCCCCCGTCGATCCAGAGCCTGTAGAGATCGGAGTACCCCGCGTCGCTCAGTCCGCTGAACGCGATGCTCAGACCGTCCGGCGCCCACGCCGGCGACAGGATCGACACCAGATCCGGAAAGCGGTAGCGACCGGCCACGCGGCTCTCGGCGAGATCCCAGAAGAAGAGAGCATCGCGATCGAGGTATCGGGAGGAGAACACCACGACGCCATCCCGCACGTCCAGTCGTGACGCCAGACTGTGGAACGACTCGAACTGCGCGGATCGCTCGCCCCTCACCACCACGTCCCGCTCCCTCGGTTTGTCCCACGAGCCTCGGTAGATGTTCATGTAGCCCGTGGTTGGCGAGAGAAACAGGTACCGCAGGACGGAATCGGTATGTTGCCGGTAGGTGACCGGCTTGATGGCCAGGTCGGCTAGCACCTCGGCTCCGACGCTCAGCGGTCGCCGGTCGGTGATTTCCGGGTAGTAGGCCCGCTGGAAGTGGTAGCGCAGCTCGCTCTCCAACTCCTCGATCGACACGCCATACACCGCTTCCAGCGCGTCGTCGAACGTGGAGTACCGCCACAGATCCCGATAGAGGACCTGCACCCGCCAATCACCGTACAGCTCGGCCAGCCAGCGGTGGACAGCGCCGCCGATCGGATAGACCACGCCGCTCGTGACGAGCGAGAGACGCCGCAGGCTCGGCATGTTGCCGGCAATTGTGAGATCCCTGAGCAGGGTCTCGTCGAGCGCGTCCTCGCCCGCCGACCAGAACTCGGCGAGCCCTTCGGTCCACCACAAGGGGATCGGGGGAATACGGGAGCGCGGCGAGCGCACGCGCACCTCGGCGACCACACTGAGTTGGAATGCGTGGACCAGCTCATGCCGCAGCGTGTGTCTGAACTCGAAGTAGTTGCCGTTGAACGGGACGGCTATCCGTCGCTTCAAGAACTCCGTGACGCCGAGAATTCCCTCCGGTGGAATGAAGGGGAGGATGTTGGTCTGTTCGAAGTCGGCGTGCAGGGCGTAAATGATGACCGGGATCCGCCGCCGCGGCGTGTGCCCGAACTTCCGCTCGAGGACGTGAACGCTCTCTTCCGCATACGCGAGCGCCAGTGTCGCGAGCTCGTCTTCCTCAGGATAGTAGTAGAGGTCGACATGATCGCCGCGGAGCACCTGCCACTTGAAATCGCGGTATTGGACTTTGTTCTGTCCGAAGTAGCCGAGTTGGGCGTGGGTCGGCGCCGCACTCGCGAGCAGCACGAGCGTCGCGACGACTACCGCTCCCCTGCCCTTCACGTCACCGCCTCCGGACCGTGCGAATGCGGTCGCCCTGCGTGGTGCGTCGCAGCACCTCCATGCCTTCCTGCACGACGCCGAAGACGGTGTAGGTGCCGTCCAGATGGGGCTGGGACGCGAGTGCGATGAAGAACTGACTGCCGCCGGTATCCGGGCCCGACAGGGCCATACCCACAGTGCCCGTTTCGTACCGCCGTCGATTGACCTCGTCACGCTGCGCGAACCCGGGTCCACCCCAACCGTCGCCCCGCGGGTCGCCACCCTGCACCACGAAGTCTGGCACAACCCGATGCCAGGACGTCCCGTCGAAATACCCACGGTTCACGAGCTCGAGTAACGCATTGACCGTCATGGGCGCATCCGCAGCGTAGAGCGCGATGACGATGGCCCCGCGCTCCGTATCGAGGAGCAAACTCGGCAGGGTGCCGTTTCGCTCGGCCGGCAGCAGCAGCGAACGGGCGATGGCACGGTAATCGTCGATGTCCCTCCCAGTCGCGGTCGGGTAGGCCGGGCCCCAGCGCCGTGCCGCTACACTCAGGTGGCGCTCGGCGGAACGCCGAACCAGGTAGTCGTCACAGGTCGGGAATCGAGAAAGGAAGCGATCTTCGACCGTATACGCCGGTGTCGGACCAAGGGCGGCAACGGCTCCGAGCGCTTCGACGACCGCAATACGGGCATCGGGCACGGGGTCTCGCTGAGCGCGCGCGTACGCCTCGACGAGCGCGGCGATATCTGTCGGTGACGGTGCGTCACGCACGGCATTGGCCGCGAGCGCCCGGACCACTGGGTCCAGGTGAGATAGCAGCTCCGGCGCAAGCTCTCGTGCCCAACTGCTGTCGGCTCGGCTCAGCGCCGTGAGCGCTGCGGCCGCGACCCGTCCGTCCGCGTCGCCGAGCAGTCGCTCGAGCCATGCAATCGCCGTGTCGCCGCTGAGCACGCCGAGCGCCGCTGCCCCTGAAGCCCGTAGCTGCCAATCCGAGTCGGTGATCCACGCCGCCGCACGGCGGATGGCCGTGGCGCGGTCGAGTCGCGAGAGCCCCAAGAGCGCTTCGCGGCGAATCGCAAAGACCCGATCTCGCTCCGCCTCGAGCAGCCCGGCCCGCGCTCCATTGCCCCCCAGCCGGCCGAGCGCAGCCACTGCCTGGACGCGTGCGTTGACGTCCGGATCCCCGAGATGATCGAGCGCCGACCCGGTGAGCTCCGGATCGCCATATGTTGCCAGCGCACGCAGCGCCTGGATGCGGACTCCGGCATCCTCGTCGTCGGTGAGCCGGCTCACGACCTGCCCCACTGCGGCGCGTCCGAGGTTGGCCGAATCCGCAAAGGCCGCCGTGAGTGCCTGCACCGCAACGGCGCGGATCCGCCCATCGGTGTCGTTCGTGGCGTTGAGCAATACCCCGCCGGCGTCCGGGGCGCGGAGCCGCGCGAGGGAGTAGATGGCACGCCTGCGCACCTCGGGGGCTTCCAAAGCCGCGAGTCGCCGGAGGGTGGCTACGGGCGCGGCCGCACCCAGGCGCCATGCTTCCCCCACTGCTCGCACCGCAATAGCCGGAGCGGCACCCGACTCGAGCCCGCTCAACGATTGGGTGAGGAACTCGTCGAAGGCTCGGCTTGCCTCGGACCCTCCGATCATTGCGAGCGCCGTGGCGGCCTCCGTCCCGGCCGTCCCGGGGGACCGCAGCAGCGCGAGCGCTCGGTCGCGAAGCGGGGGCACCGCTTCCGGGTCGCCGAGCAGACCCAGGGCAAACGCCGCCTCTTCCTGAACCGTGCTGTCGACGTCGGCCAGCAACTCGACCAACAGCGGCGTGCCGGCGGTGGCCTCGATGCGACCGATGGCAAGCGCGGCGTGCCGGCGCACGACGGGGTCGGGGTACCGAGCCGCCGCGGCGAGTAACGCTTGGTCGAAACGACGTGCGTCTTCCGCCGCCAGAATGCCGGCGAGTTGATCGACGACTGCCTCGTCCTGGGCGAGGACGGGGGTCGCGAGCAGCAGGGAGATGAGAACGCTAGAGACGCACCGGATCGGGGATAGGCACCAGCTTGGCGCGGATCTCCGGAGGAATCGTCGTGAGCACATAATTCGAATCTACCGCCACCAACGACGTTTGTGCCGTCGCGAGCAGGACCCCGTCATCGCACCGCTCGATTGCGTAGCCGAAGGAAACGCGACGACTCGCCACGTCGCGGACCCAACATCGGACCCGAATGAGGTCGTCGAACCGCGAAGCTTGGCGGAAGCGAACCCGGGCATCGACGACAGGAAGCTTCAGGCCTTGCAGCTCTAGGTCTCGATAGCTTACCCCCCGACGCCGCATGTGATCCGTGCGCGCGGCCTCGCACCACACCAAATAATGGGAATGATGGGCCACGCCCATTTGATCGGTTTCGGCATACCGCACGCGCAACTCGTACTCTGTTATGTCCATGGTGTGCCCCGGCAGGAACGCTGTCAGGTGGCGAGCGCCACCTCGTCCACGACCCCCACGATGACGGCCCGCACGGCACCGGGATCGAGGCCCAGTATTTGCCGCGCCCCGTTGCCCTCGTCAAGGACGAGCACGGTGTCTCCGGGCCCGGCCTGCGCGACGTCCACCGCGATATCGTAAACCCCCGTCTCCGCGGCGTCGAGATCCAGCCGATCCACCAACAGGAGGCGACGACCCTTCAGGTGCGGGATCTTGACGGTCGCGACCACCGTCCCGACGACCTTGCCGATGTACACGGTCAGTCCGTGTCTCCGGCCGAACGGCGCCACACGGCCGTCGTGCCGCCCGGCCCGCGGTCGATGCCGACTTGATCGATGATCCCTGTGATCGCCAGGTCGACAGGCACGAACACGGTCGGCAGCGCCTGCGCGGCCTCGCGGCTCCCCACGATGAACACCAGGTGCCCGTGTCCGGCCTGTGCGGTCGCGTCCGCCGCCACCTGCGGGTCGCCGTGGGGATCGCGGTCCTCGTCGAGCGGCTGGACCACGAGGAGCTTGACCCCCTCGAGCCCTTCGTACTTGCTCGTGGCCACCACGGTCCCGATCACTCGTGCGAACTTCACAGCCGCTCCAGCACGCGCCCACTGAATCGCGTTGCATCGGAGACGTTTTCCCACATGTCACGGTGCAGCTGTGGGATCACCACCTTGCGAACCAAGAGCCCTGGGCGTACGAGCACGCCGGCGCCGATCTCCACCGCGGCCTCCACGTCCGCCACTCGTCCCGAGTACAGGACGATACCCTTCCCGCCGAGGCCGTCGGCCAGCCGCACCTCCACCAGGCGAACGTCGGCCCCCTTGATGCCCGCGTCGGCAGCATGGATCGCCGCGGCAACGGTCGACGTCTCCACGACCCCGAGCGCGTCGCTGGCATCGGGGACGCGTCCACCACCGATGGCGTCGACCACCTCGGGGTGAACGTGCGGCAGAAACACGTGGTCGATGACCGCCTCGCCGCCCACTTCCCGTCCGGCGGCCAGCGATTCCTGCACTTCGGCCACCGTGCCGCCGATCAGCACCAGATAGCGCCCCGGCTGAACCGTCCCGGCCTTGAGAATGTCGATTTCGGCCCGCTTGGCCATTGCATCGGCCGCCTCGATGCCCACGGCGACGCTGCTGAAGTCGACCAGTGCCAGAGCGGGCTCGATACTGCTGCGTGGCGTCCGCATAGTCGTCATCACACGATCCGGAAGGAGTCCTTCAGCACACAGCGCCGGATGCGACTGAAACTGACGGGGTTGGTGATTCCCTCCCCCGTGGGACTCGCAATGGTGAAGGAGCAAAACCCCTCGCCTCCGTAGCCCAGTCCGTCGAATGAGGCCCCATTCTTGACGAAGATGCTGCAGTCCATCTCCCGGGCCATGCGGCTCAGGTGATCGAGGTGCTTCGAGTGCATGACCGCCGTATGGCGAAACCCATGTTCGGCCGCCTTTGCGAGATCGATGCCCTCGTCGGCATCGCGCACCCGTACCACGGGGAGGACCGGCATCATCTGCTCGGAGAACACGAGCGGGTCGTCCCGGTCGACCTCGACCAGCACCAGCCGGATCTCGTCGCCTGCCTCGACACCGATTTGCTGCAGCAGCACACCGGCGTTCTTGCCGACAAACTCGGTGTTCATCGTTCCCGGCTTGCCCGCGCCCGGTGGCTTCGTAAAGATCACCCGACGCAACTGGTCCAGCTCTGCGGCGCCAATCTCCACCGCGCCGTGCCGCGCCATCACCTGCTTCAACTCGTCGGCGATCGACGCCACCGCGAACACTTCCTTCTCGTCGGTGCACACGATGTTGTTATCGAACGAAGCGCCGGCCACGATGTCTCGTCCGGCCTGCTCGAGATCGGCGGTCTCGTCCACGACCACTGGCGGGTTGCCGGGCCCGGCACAGATGGCCCGCTTCCCGCTCTTCATGGCGGCTCGGACGACGCCAATGCCACCGGTGACTGTGAGCAGGTTCACTTGCCGGTGTCCCATGATCTGCTGCGCCGTCTCGATGGTCGGTTCGGCGATCGCGCTCACGAGGTTGGCCGGCCCACCCGCCTCGACGATCGCGTCGTTGATCAGCTGGACCGCATGGTTGGAGCATTTCTTGGCGCCCGGGTGCGCGTTGAACACAACGGCATTCCCGGCCGCCACCATGCTCAGGCTGTTGCAGACCACCGTGGAGATGGGGTTGGTGCTGGGGGTGATGGAGCCGATCACTCCATAGGGCGCGAACTCGACCACCGTCAAGCCACCGTCCCCGCTCCACGCGCTGGTATCCAGGAACTCCGTGCCGGGAGCCTTGTTCGCGTTGAGCAGGACTTTCTCGATCTTGTCCTCGTACCGCCCCATCCCCGTTTCCTGCCACGCTTCGTACGCGAGCGGCTGCGCGTTCTCCCGGATCTTGCGTCGGATATGGGCGATGATGTGCTCGCGCACGGAGAGCGGAAGATCGTGCAGGGCGCGGAACGCACGAGCCGCTGCACCCGCGGCACCGTCTACGTCGGCAAAGAGGTTGTCCCCGTGGCGAACCGCCGCCGCCGCCGGGGGGGTCGGCTTGCTGGGACCGCCGTGGCGCGGTGAACGCGGGGACGGCGGGGTGCGCTCCGCATGGCGGAGCTCCGAGTTCACTCGCTCGATGACGGCCTGAATCTGTCGCTCGTCCATCGTCACCCGTCCTTCGCCTTGTCGTACGTCACCCGGCCATCGACTTCGACAGCATCGACGATGGCCATGACGACCCCATCCACGGGACGCCGGTCCGTCACCTTCGTCTGGCGAGCGGAACTCCCCGTTGCGTACAAGACGACTTCGCCAGGGCCCGCTCCGACGGCGTCGGCCGCGACAACGTAGCCGCCTTTGGCCTTCCCGTGGACGTCCAGTTGGTTGAGCACGAGCAGCTTGACGCCGTCCAGGGACGACTCTTTGCGCGTTGCCACCAGCGTCCCGACCACTCTTCCTAGCAGCATAGATGACTCCGTGTCCGCCGCGAACGACCCCGACCCCCTTGTCGGACGGGCGCGGTGCGGCGCCGGCTGGTGATCGGACCAGCCATCAGAAGTTCCTCAGCGTTTGCCACCACCTCACTTCTTGGCGGCCTTCGCTCCCTCGCTCTGACGACCCAGAGGCAGCGCACGGTCCACGTTCGCGTGGGGACGCGGGATGACGTGGATGGCAACGAGCTCGCCGACCTTCTTTGCTCCGGCCGCTCCGGCCTCGACCGCCGCCTTGACGGCAGCCACGTCGCCGCGCACCACGGCGGTCACGTGCCCTCCGCCGGTCTTCTCGTACGCAACCAGCTCGACCTTGGCCGCCTTCACCATGGCATCGGCTGCCTCGACCATCGCTGGGTAGCTGCGCGTCTCGATCATGCCCAGCGCTTCGATCGCTAGATAATCCTCGGCCATTCCTGCCTCCACGACATCGGTTGAAGTATCACGCTCCCACAATCAATCACGGCGCTTTGTGTCTACCGTGCGGCCACTGATCCCTTCGATGGCCGCGACCGCCGCGCCGTACCCTGCCATGATGTCCTGCTCCTCGCCGCCCAAGTACACGCGCCCGAAGCTCCCGAACGCGCGCACGTCGAGGATGCTGATGTTGGCTTCCTTTTCCGCTTCGTTCGCGGCGAGTGCCGCATACCCGGCGGGCTCCACCTCGAGCACGTACAGTGTCTGCCCCGCGAGGAGCATGTGCCCGAATCGCATGCGATTGACCAACTGCACCTGGTGGGCGTCCACGTGTCGGATGATCTGACTGGAAACCACCCGTGGCTTGATCCGGTCCGATTCACTCAGACCCAACGCCCCCAGGATGGCGGCGCCGGCCGCCCGGACCTCCGACTGCACTTCGTGATGGACTTCGAGCAGGCCGAACAGTCGTTCCACCACCTGCATCCCGGGCCGAACACGCGTGGACTTGAGCGCGACGTCGGTGATGCGGTTGACCTCAATCCCGGGAGAGATCTCCACCCACAGGGAGGTGTCTCCGGGGAGCGGCAGAAAGCCGCGGGCCACGGTCCCGAGGTAGGCCGCATGCTGCGGCTGCAGGCTGTCGAGGAACGCGTAGGTGCGGAGATCGATGGTCATGCGCAATCCCTCACGATTCGGCCTCCTGAATGATCCTCACGCTCGCGCTGGCGCCGATTCGAGTGGCGCCAGCGGCGATCATCTTCTGAGCATCAGCATAGGTGCGGATCCCCCCGGCGGCCTTGACGCCCATCTGCGGTCCGACCACGCGTCGCATCAGGGCGACGTCTTCGGCCGTCGCACCGCCCGGCCCGAAACCCGTGGACGTCTTCACGAACTCCGCGCCGGTGACCTTGGTGAGGTAGCTGGCAGCCACCTTTTCCTCGTCGGTCAGCAGCGCCGCCTCGATGATCACCTTGAGGATCGCGCCCCCGGCGTGGCTGGCCCTTGCCACGGCCGCGATGTCCCGTTCCACGAGTTCGTAGTCGCGTGACTTGAGCGCACCCACGTTGATCACCATGTCGACTTCCTTCGCGCCATCGCGGATCGCCTTCTGGGTCTCAAACACCTTTGCCTCCGTGGACGTGGCTCCCAACGGGAACCCGACTACGGTGCACACCAGCACGTCACTGCCTTTCAAGAGATCCGAGCAGAGCTTGACGTAGGAAGGATTGACGCACACCGAGGCGAAGGCGTACTTGCGGGCCTCGTAGCACAACTGCGCAATCTCTTCTTGGGTCGCGTCCGGTCTGAGCAGCGTGTGGTCGATCATGGGACTCAGGCTGCCGTCGGTCGGTGCAACGCCAAGCGTGGCCGCGATCCGGTCAGCTCCGGCTTCGATGACCGGCTGCACGCGATCGACGTACTCGTGCGGGGACGTGGCCAGCGCGTCGCTCCCGTTTCCCGAACCGGTGCTCGACGCCGCGCGCTCCCGCACCTGGACCAGCACCTGATGGGTGACCTGCTCAATGATCCGTTCGAGCGCGTCGTCGTCAAACTGCATGGCGCATTGTCCCTGGCGCGCGCGCCATGGCTGGGGCCTTCGTGGTCCCACCGGACGAGCGCCGCTCGATGTCCATGATCTTCCCAACCCGGCGCGCGTGCCGCCCCCCCTCGGCCGGGGTCTCCAGCCAAACGCCAACGATGGCCAACGCCGTGTCCCGGCTGATGATCGCGCTTCCGAGCGTCAAGACGTTGGCATCGTTGTGCGCGCGGCTGTTGATCGCGGTCGCCTGGTCGTAACAGGCCGCCGCCCGTACACCCGGCACCTTGTTCGCGACCATACAGGAGCCGACACCGGCTCCGTCGACGACGATGCCGCGCCACGCGTCCCCACCCGCGACCCGTCGTGCCACCGCCTCGGCCAGGTCGGGGTAATCGACCGGGGCCGAGCTGTTGGTCCCCAGATCGGTGACCGCGTACCCCCGGGCGCGGAGGTGTTCCGTGATGGCGTCCTTCAGCTCGAAACCGCCGTGGTCGGCCCCCACCGCGACCGTGCGATCGCGCGTTTCCTCGGGTACCGACTGGGGGCGCACCGGTGGCACCGCCGGCGTGCGTTCCACCAGGGAGACCCGTCGTTCCATCGCTGCTTGGCGAGCGAGGGGCGTGACAAGCGCCCCAGCCGGAATCACGAGTTCTCCACCGAGTGGCGCCGCCTCGACATCCTGGCCCGTCACCAGTGCCCGTCCGCCCACCGTGCCCGCCGTGAGTGGCCGGCCAATCGCCCGGTACACAATCTGGCGCACCAGGGCGCGGACTCGCTCTTCATCAGCCATCGTGCGTGTCCCAGCAACACGGTGCCATCGCGAGTGGCCACCCTGGCATGGTCCCAGAGTGTGGAGCGGGAGCGGTGGCCACTACCATGTGCGCCAGGCCGAGCCGTTGATGCCGCGCCTCGTGGGATCGGGGCGCCGCCCCTCGCCGCTCGGGGACTGGCCGGACTCCGTGCGCTCGCGGCGAGCGCGGGCCTCGAGCGATTCCAGATAGGACCGGAGCTGCCCCACCGCCGCGGCGAATGGCCTGAGCTCCCTGTGGGCTCGCGCCTGCATCACACCGCCTTCCATCACCGCGAGAACCGTCCTGGCGAGGGCCGGCCGATCCGCATCGGCAGGAAGCCGGCCGCCAGCCGCCTCGAGCCACCGCTGAACCTCGCCGCTCCACGTGTCGAAATACCGATCAATGGGGACGCGTGCTGTGGGGATCGTGTCTGCCACTTCGAGGGCCAAGTTCCCAACCAGGCACCCGAGAGTGAATCCGCTGCTCTCCAGATTCCTCATGTAAAGTTGAAGCAGGGCGAAGACCCGTTCCAGCGGGTCGTCTGTCGCCCTCTCCACCGGCTCGAACACCCGGATCCGCAGCAGGGCCAGGTGACGGGCCAAGACGCCGAGCAGCAGGGCCTCCTTGCCGCGGAAGAAGTGGTAGAGACTGCCACTCCTGACGCCGGCGGCGCGTAAAACCGTCGCGACCCCAGTGGCGCCATAACCCCGCTCGTGGAAGAGCTGCTCAGCAATTTCGAGAATCCGCTCTCGGGTAACACTCCCAGATCCCCGATTTGAGTGATCGATCAAGTGACATTCCGATTGCTAACAGTCGCGAGAGTGCATCTTTAGTTGATCAATCATTCAACATTTTCTCCAGATGTCAATACCTGCCCCCTCCGAGGCACGGGGATCCGACCCCCACGCCACATCTGGCCTTGGGGTCCAGCCGCTGAGCGAGGGGGGGACGGGTTGCGGGTGCGTTCGGAGGGTCTCTATACTCCGCCGGTGCCCACCAACACCACCATCGTGGTCTCCGACGCCCACTTGGGGCACGCCCCCGATGGGGTCACCGAGGCCTTTCGCCGGTTCCTCGAGGCCGTCCCCTCCATCGGGAACCATCTCGTCATTAACGGCGACCTGTTCGAGTTCTGGTTCGAGTACCGATCGGTTATCCCGCGCGAGGCTTTTCCGACCCTGGAGGCCCTGAGCGCCTTACGTCGCGCCGGCGTCCGGCTCACGCTGACCGGCGGCAACCACGATCGCTGGGGCGGGCCGTTCTGGATCGAGCAATTGGGCGCCGCATTTCACCCAGACGGGATCGAGTTGGAGTTGGCGGGTCTCCGGGCTTTGGTCGCCCATGGGGACGCGATTGGCGGCGAGCGCCGCGGGGCCCGGGTGCTCCATCGGTTGACGCGCCACCGAGCTGTCGTCGGCCTGTTCCGGGCGTTGCATCCAGACCTCGCATTCGCGCTGGTCCGGCGGATGTCACTCCATCTCTCCGCCGGGGCCCGCGACGAGGCGACGCGACAACGGGCATCGGAGCGGCAGTTGAGCCAAGCCCGGAGCATCCTCGACGAGCGCGACGATCTCAATCTCGTCGTCTACGGACACACGCATCTGCCCGCCCTTGTCCCGGCGCGCGATTGGCAGTGGTATCTGAACCCGGGCGCCTGGGCCGAAGGCTATCGCTTTGCCACGGTCACGGCGCAGGGCCCGACGCTGCGGCAATTCGAAGGATGAGGCTGGGTTCGAGTTACCAGTAGAACCTGACGCCCAGAGCCGGGTCGCCGCTCGGCAGACGGTCCACCTTGAGATCAACCGGGAAATCCCAGAGGTTCGCCGCCACGTAGGCCTCCGCGGCCGCCAGCAGGTGATTGAACGCCAGCAGGACGGCCCAATCCTGCACTTCGGAGCGCTTTCCTTCTAGGTCCTCCACGCCGGTGTCTTCCTGATAGTGCAGCTGATGCACCGACTTGATCGTCATGGTGAGGGTGAGCCCCTCCCAAAAGATGAAAATCGCTCCGGTCACGTGCCGATCGACGGCGGCCTGGCCCCACCCTGGCACCAGGAGGGAACGCATGGCCGCCCCCAGCGGAGACACGGGAGGCTCGACCCGGAATGGCGGGACCTTCACCGTGTCCTCCGGCTGCGGCTGTTGCTGCTGCCTGGGAGGAGCCGCGGGGACGATCTGGGCGTCGGCCACCCCGCTCGTCGCGGCGGCCAGCAATGCCAGCGTCGCTAGCGTGCGCACAGGACCTGGAGGTGACGGGGAAGGATGGTCACGTCGATCGTGTCGGTCTCGGGATACCGCAGCTCTCCGTCCAGTTGGACCGGGAGTGGACCGGAGAGGCCAGTGATTCGGATCCGTGTGGTGCGAAAGATCCGGACCTCGCGAAGATGGCCGTGACGCCCCAGGACCACGAACGGCATGTAGCGCAGGAACCTGATGAGCCCTACGCGCCGGATGAGACACACGTCGAACAACCCGTCATCAGGTGTGGCTCCCGGCGCCAGGCGGAACCCGCCACCCTGGGTCGGGCCGATCGACACGTTGAGCATCATCACCCGCGCGCGCTCGGTATGTTCGGGAGCCGTGACCTCCACGTCCGGTGGATCGAACGCACCGAAGCTCTTGTACACGGCCACCAGATACAAGGCGAAGCCGGTGAGGTGACTCATCCGCAGCGTTTGGCGCACGACTTCGGCGTCGAACCCCGCCCCCATGCCGTTCACGAAGTACTCGCCCAGCGCGCGGCCCACGTCCATGCGTCGCGGTACGCCGGCCAACACCTTGGGGAGCACTTTGGCCACCGACGCCTTCTTCACACCGATGGCGCGCGCATAGTCATTGCCGCTTCCGACCGGCACGTGTCCGAGGATCGTCGTGGTCGGGCCCTCGGCGAGCAAGCCGTTCACCACCCCGTGCACCGTGCCATCACCGCCGGCGGCCACCACGACCGGCCACCCTTCAGCTCGGGCCTCTGCGGCGAGCTCGACTTCCTCTCCCGCCCGCCGCGTGGTGCGAACCACCGCTTCCCACCCGGCCGCTCGCGCCGCGTCAGCCAACGGCTGTGCGAGCCCTTCGCCTTTGCCGCGACCGGCTCGCGGATTCAGAACGATGAATGCACGATTCACAGACGGCGCGGGATGTGGCGGGAGCGTGTGGGAATCGAACCCACCAGAGCCGCCTCAGGCGTCTCCCAACGGTTTTGAAGACCGCACGAGCCACCAGGCCCGATCCGCCCCCGTGGCACCCGCTACCCTCGCACGGCAATCGCGTCGATCTCGACGCGCACGTTCTTCGGCAGCCCCGCTGCCTGCACCGTCGAGCGTGCCGGCTTGTGCGACCCGAAGTGCTTGGCGTAGACCTCGTTCATGGCCGTGAACTCCGCCATGTCGGCCAGGTACACCGTGGTCTTCACGACCTTGGTCAGGCCAGACCCTGAGGCTTGGAGTACTGCAGCCAGGTTCCGCAGGACCCGGTCGGTCTGCGCCGCCACGTCACCCTTCACGATCTCCATCGTCGCGGGATCCAGGGCGATCTGGCCGGCCGTGAAGACCAACGTTCCCGACACGACCGCTTGACTGTACGGGCCGATAGCCGCCGGCGCCCTATCCGTATGCACGATCTCCATCGTCCATGCCTCCCCTTAGAACAGGCCCTCGATCGTTCCGTCTCGCGTGACCCGCATCTTCTCGGCGGCGGGTGTCTTCCCGAGACCGGGCATTGTCATGATGTCCCCCGTCATCGCAACGACGAACCCCGCGCCGGAGGAGGGATAGATATCCCGGACCGTGATCGTGAAACCGGTGGGTGCCCCCAGCAACGATGCGTCGTCACTGAACGAGTACTGCGTCTTGGCCATGCAGACCGGCGTGTTCCCGAGCCCGAACTTGGTCAGCCGGTCGGCTGCCTTCGACGCTTGTGGGGTGAGTACCACGCTGTTCGCCCCGTAGACCTCTTTCGCGATCCGCTCGATCTTGTCGACGATGGGGAGGTTCTCGTCATAAAGGGGTCTGAATGCCGCACCACCGGCCTCGAGCTTCTCGATCACGGCTTCCGCCACTGCCATGCCGCCTTCTCCGCCTTTTTCCCACACTTCGCACAGAGCGACGGTTACGCCCAGGGCCTCGCATCCCGCTCGTACCACGTCGAGCTCGGCATCGATATCGGCGGTGAATCTGTTGATCGCCACTACGGCCGGCACGCCAAACTTGGCGATGTTCTCGAGATGCCGCCGGAGGTTGGCGAAGCCGCGCTCGACGGCCTTCGGATTGGGCGAGGTGAGCTGGTCCTTTGCCACTCCCCCGTGGAGCTTGAGAGCGCGCACCGTTGCGACCGCCACAGCCACCTCAGGGTTGAGATCGCCGACGCGGCACTTGATGTCGAAAAACTTCTCTGCGCCGAGGTCGGCGCCGAATCCGGCTTCCGTCACAACGATGTCGGCGAGCCGAAGCCCGGCGTCGGTCGCGACGACCGAGTTACATCCGTGCGCGATGTTGCCGAACGGTCCACAGTGCACGATGGCTGGACCGCCTTCGAGGGTCTGCACCAGGTTCGGCGACAGGGCATCCTTGAGGAGCAGGGCCATGGCCCCGTGGGCTTTGAGATCCTTGGCACATACCGGTTGCTGGTCTCGGGTCATGCCGACCATGATGCGTCCCAAACGGTTCTCTAGGTCGTCGGCGTCCTTCGCCAGCGCCATGACGGCCATGATCTCCGAAGCCGGCGTGATCACGAAGCGGTCCTGGCGGGGCACACCGCCGAGCGGGCCGCCAAGCCCCACGACGATGTCGCGCAGCGCACGATCGTTCATATCGATGGTGCGGGGCCACGTGATGCGTCGCGGATCGATGTCGAGCGCGTTCCCCTGGTGCAGATGGTTGTCGAGCATCGCCGCGAGGAGGTTGTGGGCGCTGGAAATGGCGTGAAAGTCACCGGTGAAGTGGAGGTTGATGTCCTCCATCGGCACGACCTGCGCATACCCTCCGCCTGCGGCGCCACCTTTGATGCCGAACACGGGGCCGAGACTCGGCTCCCGCATGCACAGCACCGCCCGCTTCCCGAGCCGCCTGAGCGCCTGCGTGACGCCCACGGTCACCGTGGACTTGCCCTCGCCGGCGGCGGTCGGATTGATCGCCGTGACGAGCACCAAGCGACCGCGCCGCTTTCGCGCGGCAAGGCTGGACAGGCGGATCTTCGCCTTGTCGTCGCCGTACAGGATGAGGTCGTCGGGGCCGAGCCCGAGGTCGGCCGCCACGTCCGTGATCGGGCGGAGCGTTGCCCCCTGGGCAATGGCTATGTCGGTTGGAACCGTCGTCTTGGTCATGATTGAGTCGTCATTGGTTGGGCCACCCGGCTCCCGAAACACCGCCCAGCATTGGCCGTTGTCGTTGTGATCACTTCGTCGACCGACACGTCCCGCAGCTCGGCCACGCGCTCGGCGATCCCCCGCACGAACGCAGGCTCGTTGCGCCTGCCCCGGTGCGGGACCGGAGCGAGGTATGGCGCATCGGTCTCGAGCAACAGGCGGTCGGCCGGACAGGTCCTGACCACGTCAAGCAAGTTCCAGTTCTTGAACGTGACCATCCCGCTGAAGGAAAAGTAGGCCCCGATTGCCATACCCGCATCGACCACCGTGGGCCCGGAACTGAACGAATGTAGCACGATGGTGGCGGTCGGCGATCCCGACGCCTGGAGCATGGCCGCCAGATCCCGATCGGCCTCGCGTCCGTGCACGACCACCGGACGGTTCCGCTCGGACCCCAGCGCGAGCTGGGCCTCGAACGCGGCCCGCTGTGCGGGTCGGGGGGCGTAGTCGTAGTGATAGTCCAACCCAGTTTCGCCGACGGCGACGACCGCCGGGTGGTCGAGGCAGGCAGCGATACGCGCCGCGACGTCCTCGGTCCACGTCGACGCCGCATGCGGATGCACGCCCGCGGACGCCGACAGCCCGTAGCGGTCAGCCAGCGCGATGGCTTGCATGGTGGTCTCGATCGAGTCCGCGATGGTGACGATGTGGCCGACACCAACGTGCCGCGCGCGGTCGAGCACGGCGTCGCGGTCCGCGTCGAAGCGGCGGTCGCCGAGATGACAGTGGGTGTCGACCAACACGGCGGTCGGCTCGACGCCCGACGGTCAGGTCGTGGCGGGGACGGGCCTCTCCCCCGGTTTCATGACCTTGACCGCGTCGCTGGGCCAGCGGCGCTCCACCCCCAGGAGGATCGGAGAAGCAATGAAGATTGACGAGAACGTTCCCGTGAAGATGCCGAAGGCCATCACCCATGCGAACGGGCGGATCACGCTGCCACCGAGGATGAGCAACGCCAGGACCGCCCCAAATGTCGTTCCCGACGTGAGGATGGTTCGGGGCAACGTTTCGTTGATCGACCGGTTGAGGACATGGTAGAAGTACTCGCCACGCTTGGTCTTCTTGATGTTCTCACGCACGCGGTCGAACGTCACGATGGTATCGTTCAATGAATACCCGATGAGCGTCAGCAGCGCGGCCACGACCATGAGCGAGATCTCGAGATTGAGATACGAGACAAACGCGAGGGTCGTGACGATGTCGTGAATCGAGGCGACCACCGCGGCAAAACCGAACCGCCACTCGTAGCGGAACCAGAGCACCAAGAACGTGGCCCCGAACGCCAACAGCAGGGCCAAGGTGGCTCGCTCACGGAGCTCGCTCCCCACCTTGGGGCCAACGGCCTCGGTGCGGACGATCTCGAACGCCTCGGGTGAGAAGGCGGCGGAGAGCGCCTGGCGCACCGTCTGCTCGGTTTCTTGGGTGGTCTCCTCGCTCACGTCTGCGCGCGGATCGAGGCGGGCCCGGATTACAAACTCGTTCGGCGCACCGAACGTCTGGATCTCCGTGCCGGAGAGCCCCTGGGCGGCGAGCGCCGAGCGCAGGGTCCCGCTCTGTATCGACTCGTCGACCGCGTGCACTTGAATCAGGGTGCCGCCGGTGAACTCGATGCTGCTGTTCAGTCCCCGGAACGCGAACACGATCAGGCCAGGTATCAGAAATGCAGACGTGACGACCATGGCTGATTTCCAGTGGGCCATGACGTCGTAATGCGCATCATCGAAGAGCCTGAACATCAGATCGCCAGCTCCTTGGTCGCCCCACGACGCTGCAACCAGATCAGGAAGAAGGTCTTGGTCACGAATACCGCCGTGATCAGGGACGCGATGATACCCACCAGGAGCGTCACCGCGAAGCCCTTGACCGGACCGGTACCGAACTGGAAGAGGAACGCGGCGGAGATCACGGTGGTGACGTTGGCATCGATGATCGCCGGCATCGCGTTCTGGAAGCCAGCATCGACGGCGAGGCGTGGGGTCTTATTCTGCTTCACCTCTTCACGGATGCGCTCGAAGATCAGCACGTTCGCGTCCACGGCCATGCCGAGCGACAACACGAACCCCGCCAATCCCGGCAACGTGAGCGTCGCGCCGAAGCTCGCGAGTCCACCGACGGTGAACAGCGCAAAGAACCCGAGGGCAAACACGGAAAGCAGGCCAGCAAACCGGTAGTAGCCGACCATCACCAGGATGACGAGCAACCCGGCAACGACGCCGGCCTGCGCACCCTGACGGATGGAATCGCGCCCGAGGCTGGGTCCGACCGTGCGCTCCTCGACGATGACGAGCGGCGCGGGGAGCGCTCCGGCCCGGAGCACAAGCGCCAGGTCCTGCGCCTCTTGCAGGCTGGCATTCCCCAACTCGATCTGTCCGTTGCGACCGATCTCCGACCTCAGAACCGGCGGCTGTCTGAACACCCGGCCATCCAGCATGATGGCCATGTAATCCCCGACGTGCTGGCGGGTTTCCTGCCGGAACCGGCGGCCCCCCGCTCGTGTCAGCGTGAAGGTGGCGATCGACTGGTTGTTGGTCTGGTCGATCGTTGCCCGCGCATCCTGCAACTGCTCGCCCGTAAGGATCGAGCGCCGCTCCAATGAATACAGGGGGCGGTAGGAGCGCCCTCCCGCCGACCGCGGCTCACTGCCCCACACCAGCTCCCGACCACGAGGAATCAGCCGCTGCACTGCAGGGAGGCTGATGAGGCTGTCAGCCCGCGGGAAGTCCTCTTCGGGCACCAGGAACTCGCCCTCCATTTGCCCGGCGAAGAGGAGCGAACTCAGTGGACCGGGCCGGTCGAGCCCGGTCTGGGCAGTGTCCGGAGCGGCGCTGTCGGCACCCGCGGTGGTATCCGCCCCGAGCAGCTGCTCGAGGGTCGACGGCTGGGCAGCCGTGTCGCGAACACTCGGGCCGATCCGTACACCGGCCTCCGTGAGTGCCCGGTCGATCGCCGGCAGGGCGTCGCGGAACAGGTTGTCCATGTCCGTGAGGCGCCACTCCAAGAAGGCCGAGCGCTCCACGATCTGCTTGGCGCGCCCGGGATCGGTGATGCCGGCGAGCTCCACCACGATCCGGTCGTTCCCGACCTTCTGGATCAATGGCTCGGCCACGCCGAACTCGTCTACCCGCGAGCGGATCACGGTGAGGGCCCGTTCCAGCGCGTCCTCTGGGTTAGCGACCACACCCTTGCTCTGGTCGACTTCCAGAGCGAGGTGGATGCCGCCCATCAGATCCAGGCCTCGCTTCAACGGGACCCGCTTGATGGTCACGTCCCGCATGCGGCCGTCGGGGCTGCGTTCGCGAACGGTGACCTCGCGGGGAACGAGCGAAATGATGCTCGCCACTACGAGAACACCTATCAGGATGAGACGGCTACGAATCGTCGAGAACATGTCGTTATTGCCAGTGAGAAGGCGTTAATGACTAGTGGGGAGGCCCCACCGTGTCAACGCGGCGCGCGCGGCATCGAAGTCCTTGTCCAACTGCCGCTTAAGCGCCGAGGCCGACGGGAAGTGATTCACGTCTCGCAAGCGGGCGATCCACGAAACCTTGACCCGCTCGCCATAGAGGCGCACGTCGACGTCGAACACGTGCGCCTCGATGCTCCGGGTCGGGTCACCAAACGTCGGACGCGCCCCTTGGTGCATCATGCCGCCCGCTCGGCCGTCCGACCACTCCACCACCACCGCATATACCCCGTCGGGCGGAAGGAGCTTCCGCCGATCCGGGAGCGCTAGGTTGAGGGTACGGTAACCCAAATCCCTACCCCGCGTCGCCCCACGCATAACGGGGGCCGTGAGCGCGTAGGGTCGGCCCAGCTGCCGAGCAGCGGTCTCCAGATCTCCACCAGCCACGGCTCGCCGCACCAGTGTGGAGGAAACCGGCCGCCCATCGATGTACACCTCGTCGACGACGTCGACCCCGAAGCCCATCTGTTTCCCGAGCCGCTGCAAGAGGCCGACGTCACCGGCACGACCGCGCCCGAAACCGTGGTCGTGTCCGATCACGAGCTCACGCATATGGTAGCGGTCGTACAACAGCCGAACGAATGCCTCCGGGGGGCACTGCGAGAGTTCGCGGGTGAACGTCATCAGGACCACGACATCCACCTCGCACTGTGCCAGATACTCGTTGCGCTCCTCGCCCGGGGTCAGCAACGAAGGTGCCGCCGGCGGGTTCACCACCTCGAGCGGGTGCGGATCGAACGTGACGAGGAGACTGCGTCGGCCCGCGCGCCGAGCACGTCTCGCGATTTCCTGGAGCACCGACCGGTGCCCGAGGTGAACGCCGTCGAAGGTCCCCACGGTGACGACGGCCCCACGACCGTCGTTGGGCAGAGCGCTACCGTCAGGCATCGGGGAAGACCACTCGCGGCTTGAGGCGGTCGTGCTGCACCACGGCGATGGCGACGAGGCGGCCGGCAGCGACGAGTGCGACCGGCGAGGCCGTCACGGCACCAGCAGGCAGCGGTCGTCCGTGCACCACCGCGTCCCGTTCCGCCTGGTCGATGTCGAGCATCGGGAGATGACGCACTGCCTCGAGGGGTGGTTGGGGCTCCGCCTGACCGGCCGCGATCGCCTCCAGCGCCGTAGCCCCCTCGACGGAAAAGCCGCCCACCCCGATGCGGCGCAGGGTCTCGAGGTGCGCGCCGCACTCCAGGACCTCACCCAGATCCCGGGCAAGCGCCCGAACGTAGGTACCGCCTCCAACGTCCGCGACGAACCGGACCGCCGACCCCACACGGTCGACAAAGGCGAACCGCGTAACCTCGACTTCGGCCGGGGCCAGCTGAACCGGCCGCCCCCGCCGAGCGAGCCGGTAGGCCCGCTCCCCATCGGTCTTCTTGGCTGAGTAGACAGGTGGACGCTGTAGTCGTCGTCCGGTAAGTGTGGCCATCGCCGTGCCGATGTCCGCGTCACTCAGACCGTTCCACGAGTCGGAACTGACGAGCACCGCCCCGGTGCCATCGTCGGTGTCGGTTCGGACCCCAAGCCGGATCAGGCCTTGGTACGACTTGGGGAGTGCGGAGAGGTAGGGAGAGAGACGGGTGGCCCGCCCCAACAGCACGACGAGGAGGCCTGAGGCAAACGGATCCAGGGTTCCTGTGTGGCCAACTCGGCGCATGCCCAAGCCCCGTCGCACCACGTCGACCACGTCGTGCGACGTGGGACCCGAGGGCTTGTCGACGAGGAGGACCCCGTCGCTCAGGGGTCGCGATCTCCCGTCAGGCCGTCGAGCAGCCGATCGATGCGCTGAGCGTGCTCGAGACCGCGATCCAAGGAGAAATGCAGCTCTGGGGTGACTCGCAGCTTGAGTGCGCCGGCGAGGTGGGAGCGGAGGAATCCCTTGGCGCTGTTCAAACCATCCAGCGCACGCTCCTTCTCTTCCTCCGAGCCCATAACGCTCACCCGAATGCTGGCGTGCGTGATGTCGGGGGAAACGGTCACGCCAGTCACCGTGACGAAGCCGACCCGAGGGTCTTTGACCTGCCTGGCGATCGCCTCCGCCAAGCACTCCTGGACGAGTGCGCTTGCGCGTTCTGCGCGGTGCCGTCCCGGTGTCCTCATAGAAAATCCGTCGTGGAATCGATGATTCGGACCAGGCCACTCTCACTCACCAGGCGATCGGCCGAGCTCAGGACCTCCTGGGCGTGCCGTCGATCCGTGGAGACGACGGCGCAGGTCAACTCAGCTCGCTGCCAGAGGTCCTGATGCGCTGTTTCGGCAACCGACACATTGAACTTCTGGTGGAGCCGATCCTTGAGGCTCTTCAGGACGCGCCGCTTGTCCTTGAGAGACTGGCATCCCTGGACGTGCAGCTCCCAGGTCGCGAAACCGACGACCACGTCAGCGGTCTTTGACCGCGCCCGCGGGCTCCAGGGATCGAGCCACCTCTTCGATCGAGTAGGCCTCGAGCACGTCAGCCACCTTGACGTCGTTGAAGTTCGCCACGCCGATCCCGCACTCCAAGCCTTCCTTGACCTCCCGCACGTCGTCCTTGAAGCGCTTCAGGCTGCCGAGCGTGCCGTCGTACACTTCTACCGCGTCGCGGATCACTCGAATGCGTGCGTTGCGCTTGATCACGCCGTGCCGCACGTAGCACCCGGCAATCGAGCCGACGCCGGAGATCTTGAACACCTCCCGCACCTCGGCCTCGCCGAACACGGTCTCCTTTTCCTCCGGCGAGAGCATGCCTTCGAGCGCCGCGCGCACGTCCTCGACCGCCTCGTAGATGACGCGGTATGTGCGGATGTCCACCTTCTCCCGCTCGGCCACGCTGCGAGCGTTCGCGTCGGGTCGGACGTGGAACCCGACCACGATCGCATTCGACGCCTTGGCCAAGAGCACGTCGCTCTCGGTGATTGCCCCGACGCCGCGGTGAATCACTTCCACCCGCACCTCGTCCGTCGACTGGTTGGCGAACGCGTCGGCGAGGGCCTCGGCTGGGCCGCCCTGATCCGCCTTGATGATGATCCGCAGGGCCTGCACCTCGCCTTCCTCGATGCGCCTCGCGAGATCCTCGAGCGACATCCCGTGCTGGCTGCGGCGGTGCGAGGCCTCCCGCTCGAGGCGCTGTCGCTTCTGCGCGATATCCCTGGCGTCCGCCGTGTCCGGGACGCCCGTGAAGGTGTCGCCGGCCTGAGGGACACCGTCGAAACCCAGCACCTGAACTGGGATCGACGGGCCGGCCAACTCGACCCGCTGGCCCCGTTCGTCGATCAAAGCCCGTACACGACCCGCAAGCGCACCGCAGATGAAGTCGTTGCCGATGGAGAGCGTGCCGGTCTGTACGAGTACCGTCGCGAGCGGTCCCTTACCAGGGTCGAGCGAGCTCTCCACCACCGTTCCCCGCGCCAGCCGATTCGGATTGGCCTTCTTGTCCAACAGCTCAGCCTGGAGCAGGATCTTCTCTAGGAGCTCGTCGATGCCTTGCCCGCTCTTGGCGGAGATCGGCTGTGCCATGACGTCGCCGCCGTACTCGTCCAGCACCACACCGTGCTTGAGCAGTGACTGCTTGACTTTCTCCACGTCCGCCGTGGGTAGGTCGATCTTGTTGATCGCGACCAGGAGCGGGACGCCGGCGTTTCTCGCGTGGCTGATTGCTTCGACCGTCTGCGGCATGACCTGATCGTCCGCCGCCACCACCAGGACCACGAGGTCCGTGACCTGGGCACCGCGGGCGCGCATGGCCGTGAAGGCCTCGTGACCTGGCGTGTCGAGAAACGTGATGCCCTGCCCCCCAGGAAGCTTGACGTGGTACGCGCCAATGTGCTGCGTGATGCCGCCCGACTCGCCGGCGATGACGTTCGTCTTCCGGACGCGATCGAGCAGCGAGGTCTTTCCGTGATCGACGTGGCCCATGACCGTGACCACCGGGGGGCGCGGCCGAAGATCCTCCGGCCGCTCTTCCTCTTCCTCCACCACGCTTTCGGCGGGGACGTACTCCTCTTCGCGCTCCGCCTGGAATCCGAAGGCCCCGGCAATGAGATCGATCTGATCGAAATCGAGCCGCTGGTTCACCGTGACCATCATGCCGAGCTCTTTGAAACAGAACGTCACGACTTCGGTCGGCGAGACGCTGAGCACCGATGCCAACTCTGACACCGTGATGAACTCGTTCACGCGGACGAGCGTCTTCTCGCGTTCCCGTTCCTCGATGCGACGCTGCTCGGCCAGCTCCCGGGCACTCGGCTCCTCGTCGCGACGTCGGGACTTGCGCGGAGACGAGCCCTTGATGCTCGCCATGGTCCGGCTGATGTTTGCCTGCACGGCTTCCTTGTCGACAGACGAGCGTCGCCCGCCCTTGCGCCGGCGCTTCTTGTCACGCCGCCGCTCTTCAGCGATCTCGCCGGGCGCGGCCGAGGCCACCGGCCGTGGTCCGGCACTCGCCGCCGGACGGGTCGTCGGCTGCCGCGGTGGCCGCTCGACACGGAGCGGGCGCTGCACTTTGCGCGGGCGCGGTGCCGCCGTCGGCGGCTCCGGCGCCGCAACGTCTGGAGCCGAGACGTCCACGGAGGCTGGCGCCGCAGGAATTCCGGGTTGCACCTCGATGGGCGCCTCGGGTTCCGGCATCATGTCTTTGAACAGGGCTGCCGCGCGCTCCTCCATGGACAGCTTCTCCACCGCAGCCGTCTCTTCGACCATCGCAGCGGCTTCAGCTTCCCGCTCGGCTTCGGCCGCGACCCGGGCAACTTCCTCCTCGGCCTCCTTCGCCGCGACTTCCGCGGCCGTTCGACGACGCCTGACCGGCCGCTTGGGCTTCTCGGACTTCGCAGCGGGCGCCGCTGCCGCCTTCTTCCGCCGCGTACGCGTCTTGAGTGGCGCCCCGGCCTTCTTGCGCCTTTCCCGCTCCCATCGCGTGCGCACGCGTGCCGCCTGTCCTTCATCCAGCGCAGAAAGATGACTCCGCACATGGATATCGATGTCGGCCAGAAGCTTGATCAGCTGCCCACTGTCAATCCCGAATTCCGCCGCGAGATCGTGGATCCGCGTCTTGCCCACTACGTCCTCCTCGCTTCCGTCGACGACTCATCGCCGACGATACCGGCCGCCAACCGCGCGTCACGCACACCCACCGCCTGAACCGCGTCCCGACCAAGCCTGCGTCCCAACTCGCGTGCCTCGGGCCCCGAGAGCATCGGGATGCCTGTGGACTCCGCCAACCGCACCACCTTCTGCTCCGTTCGGGAACTCACGTCGGCCGCCAGGATCAGCAGCTTCACTTCCCCTCGCTGCAAGGCGGCCCTGACCCCGCCAGTCCCGACGATCACGCTCCCGGCGCGGAGCCCTAGTCCCAGCATGCCGAGCTGACGCGCAGACATCACGCCGTCGGTGTCGCCTCCCCCGTGCTTTCCAGCTCGGGCGTGGCGTCTCCTTCGGCGTTCTCTTCGGTCAGCTCACTCAGAAATGCCATCAGTGCATCGGCCTGCTCGGGCGTCATGCCCTCGATCTTCAACACGTCGTCCCGCTCGAGGTCGAGGATGTCCCGCAGCGTCTGCATGCCGGTCGCCGCGAGCGCCGCTACGAGCTCTGCCGGCAAGCCCTTGAGCTCGTTCAGCTCGACGTCGGCCACCAGCTCATCCTCGGGCGGCAGCGGTGCGAACAGTGGCCCCTCCCCACCGCGTTCCAGCCATTCGCGACTGGAATAGAGGTCGATCTTCCAGCCCGTCAGTTCGGAGGCGAGCCGCACGTTCTGCCCGTTGCGTCCGATGGCCAGCGAAAGCTGGTCCTCATCCACGATAGCCTGCACCGTCTTGCTTTCCGGGTCGGAAAACACCCGCGACACCCTGGCCGGCGCCAGCGCCAGCTTGGCGAACCGCTCGGGGTCCGGGGACCACGGCACTATGTCGATCCGCTCCCCACCCAACTCGTTCACCACGGCCTGGACCCGGCTGCCCTTCATGCCCACGCACGCACCGACCGGGTCGACGGCGTCATCGCGACTGGAGACTGCGATCTTCGTTCGGCTTCCGACCTCCCGCGCCGCCGCGCGAACGTCGATGATGCCCTGCTGGATCTCGGGCACCTCGAGCTTGAACAGCGCCTGCACGAAGAGGGGATCCGCGCGGGACAGAATCAGTCGCGGTCCCTTCGGCGTCTCCTCGAGTCGCTTCAGCACGGCTCGAATCGCGTCGCCCTGATGGAAGTGCTCCCGTGGGTTCTGTTCGCGATACGGGATCAGCGCTTCCGCCTCCCGGAACCGGTTGAGCATAATGACCAGACGTCCGCGCTCGATCTGCTGCACTTCACCGGAGATCAGGTCACCAACGCGGTGTCCGAACTCGTCTCGGATCCGGGTCCGCTCCCCTTCTCTCACCCCCTGGATGATCCGCTGCTTGGCAGCTTGCACGGCCAATCGCCCGAAGGCCTCGAACGGCACCTCCTCCTCCAACACGTCACCCACACTGAATGCGGGGTCCTCCCACTGTGCCTCCTCCAGTGAGACCTGCGTCCCGGCATCCTCCACTTCCTCCACCACGCTCTTCAAGACCACCGTGCGAATGGTGCCCTTGAGGTCGTCGATCTCGATCTCGGATCGCACCTCTGGGCCGTAGCGCTTCACCAGCGCCGCGTGAATGCCGTCGCGCAGCAGGTCCACCATTTCGGCACGGTCCAGCTGCTTCAGTTCGGCCAGTTCCCGCAGCGCCTTCAGCACCTCGGCGGGACTCGTCATCCGGACTCCTTGGTCGACTTTGTGCTCGTTCGTTCCGTTGCTGACCGCTCGAGAGCTTCCCAGTCGACGACCAGCGTGGCCTCCCTCACCCGCTCGAGCGGCACGTCCTCCGCATCACCACCATCGGTGGGCCGAAGCACGACGACGTCGGCGTCGGGACGCACGTCTTGGATCACGGCGCGCAACCGGCCCCGACCCTCGATCCGCACACTCACCTCGCGCCCACGATACCGCTCCCAGTGCTCACGCCATCGCACGGGCCGCTCGATGCCTGGCGACGACACCTCCAGCACGTAGCGCGGGCCCAACAGCTGGGCCTCGTCGAGCCACGATTGGAGCGCCCGGCTGACAGCCGCGCACTCGTCGACCGTGATTCCCTGACCCGGCTCCGCATTGACCCGATCCACCCGGATCTGGAGCCGCACACGGCTCCCGGCCCCCTGCCTCCGGAGGTCCACGACCTCGTAGCCGAGGTCTGCCACCCGCTGGCGGATCTCCGCCGTGAGCTCTGTCAGCGCCTGATCCATGACTGGCAAAAAAAAGCGCGGGCCCACCGCGCCCGCTCCGAAGACGTAATCTAGCCGGTCACGCCAGTGGGTTCAAGATGGAAGCCGCCCGACAAAGGCCACCATCCGGCCGGCGTGCCCCGCGGACCCCCGATGGGACTCGAACCGGTCACCATGATGGACGGTGCACCACTGGCTCACGGTGATCTCCCGAACCCCCGTGGCCCATGCTCGGTTGGCGATGGCCGACCGCAGGTCCAGCAATCCCTTGGCCGCCGCAGGACGGCCCAACACCGCGCCTAGGACCTCAGGTCCCACTTCATAACATGACCCGCAAATGCTTGTACCACAATGAATAACGATGTCCCGACTCGAACACTGCGCCACGTCGCACAGCGTCTCGATACCGTGTTCGATAATCCCTGCGGCAATGCCTTTCCACCCAGCGTGGAGCAAACCGATCGCCCTCGACCCACGGTCCACCAGGTAGATCGGCGCGCAGTCAGCCACGGTCACCGCGAGGAGCTGGCCCGGCACGCGCGTAACATGGCCGTCCCACCCGTCACCGATCAGGATCCCGGGCGGTAATGGGGCATACCGCGCGATCCTGGTCCCATGGATCTGCCGGCTCACGACGATTGACGGGAATTGGGGGAAGGCGTCGGTCTGGAGCCGCTGCCACCGCTCCAGGACCTCGCCCGTTGACCTCTGTGATGCGAGTCCGAGATCGAAGCCCCGTCCGGTGATCCCGGCCACGATCCCGAACTGGGTGTGCCAGGCCTCGAGCTCGTATCGCTCGATGCCGCGATCGGCCACGCGCTGCTCCGCGAGACTCGTGCTGTGCTCGCTGTTCACCCGCTGGTCCGGTTCGACACCCGCTCGATCTTGGCTCCGAGCGCACGCAACCGCTCGTCGATGCGCTCGTACCCGCGGTCGATCTGCCCGATGTTGTGAATGACGCTTTCCCCTTCGGCCGCAAGCGCGGCCAGCAAGATCGCCATCCCTGCCCTGATATCGGGGCTCTCGACCGTTCCGCCTCGGAGCTGACTCGGGCCGGCGACCACCACGCGGTGCGGATCGCACAGCAGCAGGCGCGCCCCGAGGGAGACCAGCTTGTCGACGAAGAACAGCCGGGACTCGAACATCTTCTCGAAGACCAGGATCATCCCTTCGCATTGCGTGGCAACCACCACCGCGATGGACGTGAGGTCTGCCGGGAAGGCGGGCCAGGGGCCGTCTTCGATCTTCGGGATGTGACCGCCCAAGTCGGGCCGGATGCGACGTTCCTGACTCGCCTCGACGACCAGGGTCCCGCCTTCGGAGCTCGGTCGCACGCCAAGGCGATCGAACGTGAGGAGGATGCTGCGAAGATCTTCGGGACGGGTGTCGGAGATGGAGAGCTCGCCGTCGGTCACGGCAGCCAGTCCAATGAAGCTCCCGATCTCGATGTGGTCCGGACCCACCGTGAGCGTCCCGCCGGACAAGCACCCGCTCCCTTCCACAGTGAGGATATTGGTCCCGATGCCCTCGATATGCGCCCCCATGGTCACGAGAGCGCGGGCCAGGTCCTGCACATGCGGCTCAGAGGCGGCGTTTTGCAGCACCGTGCGCCCGTCTGCCAGGGTGGCCGCCATCAAGGCGTTCTCCGTGGCGGTGACACTCGGCTCGTCGAGAAAGATGTCCGCGCCAACGAGCGCCTTGGCCTCCAGCTGGTAGTGGGCGCCTATCTCGACTTCGGCGCCGAGGCGCTCGAGCGCCAAGAAGTGCGTGTCCAGTCGTCGCCGCCCGATCACGTCCCCGCCCGGCGGCGGCAGTGTCACCGAACCGTGCCGGGCGAGCAAAGGTCCCGCGAGGAGCACCGAGGCTCGAATGCTCGCGCACAGATCCGGGTTGAGGGGTTTGACCTTGACGCCTGCCGGGTCGATCCGTACGTCGTGCTCCGCCGTCCACGTCACCTCGGCACCGAGGTCGGCGACCAGTGCGAGCATGGTCTCGACATCGCGGATGCGCGGGAGGTTCCGAATCTCGCTGGGGCCATCACCGAGGAGCGTGGCGGCGATCATCGGGAGTGCGGCGTTCTTGTTTCCCGACGGTGTCACGGTGCCGCGCAGCGGCACTCCCCCGGTCACGCGGAAGGACTCAGCCATGGTGCGGCGAACCATAGGGCCCACTGTACGGTCGCGCAAGCACCGCGCTTGACACCTGCGCCGGGTGCGAGGATTATCCCCCTCGACCCAACGCACCCCATCGCGCCGGCCGATTTTCACAGGAACCTGAGGCTATGGAGCTACTCGTCTGCGTGGTCAACCGTGAAGAGCATCTCGACCGGGTGTTGGCGGGACTCGTGAAGCTCGGCATCACCGGGGCGACGGTGCTCAACAGCCAAGGAATGGCCCAGCGGGTTGCGGGACAGCTGCCGGTGCTCGCCGGCCTGCAATCGGTGCGGGAGGGCATGCGTCCCCACAACGCGACGGTCTTCTCCGTGATTCGGGACCACCACAGGGTCGAAGCCGCGGTGCAGATGATCTCGGAAACGTGCGGAGACCTGGGCCGACCTGGGACCGGCGTCGTCTTCACGATCCCCGTGACCCTCGCCCAAGGGCTGGCTGAAGAGCCCACCGCCGAATCCTGACCGGTCGGCCAGTCTGCGGTCCGCGCGTGTTCTCCGCGACGATTCCGCATTACCTTGGTTGGAGGTCGTGGCCCCGCATGGACCTCGGATGCCGCGACCATGGTTCCCGCAGAGGAGGATGCCGATGGTGTGGGCGGAGGTCATTACCGCGATCTCGACGGCGATCATCGCCCTTGTCGTGCTGGCCGTGGGGGTGATGCTGTTGGCGCTGCAGCGCGAAGTGCGGGCGTTGATGCGCACGGTCGACCGGACGGTCGACCACTTGGACCGTGACGCGCGCCCCGCGCTCGATAGCGCGCGCAAGCTCGTGGACGACGCCTCGCTGCTCGTGTCGACGGTCCGATCCGAGACTGACGGGATCGTGCACTCGTCGAAGGACGTCCGGAAACGGCTTGAGCAATTGATCAACCGCACCGAGGATCGGTTGCACGACCTCGACGCTCTGATCGACGTGGTGCAGACGGAGGTCGAAGAGACGGCACTCGACGTGGCAGCCGCGCTCCGAACGACCCGCCGAGGGGCCTCGGTCTTCCGATCGATGAAGCGGGCCTTCTTGAAGCGGGGCCGCTAGCGGGTGCAGCTCCGGCACATCACCATCTCTGCCGCGCTGGCCCTCGCGGCCATCGTTCTCGGGCCGGCCGTCGCCCATGCCTGGACCCCAGGGAGCCACATCTTCCTCGGGGAGTCGGTGCTCGCCAACCTGTCCCAGCTCCCTGCGGCGGTAGCCGACCTGTTGCGGGCATATCCGTACGACTTCCTCTATGGCAACATCGCGGCCGACACGTCGATCGCGAAGAAGTACGCTCCGGTGGGTCGGCATTGTCATGCATGGCACGTTGGGCACGAGATCTACCGTCGCGCCGAAACCGATGCGCTCCGGGGATTCGCCCTGGGCTACCTGGCACATCTCGCCGCCGACTCGGTGGCACATAACTTCTTCGTGCCGCGTCAGCTCGTCGTCACGTCCTCCACCATCGCATTGGGACACTCATACTGGGAGAGCCGGTTCGAGACGCACCTGGGCGAGCACTACGCCCGCACGGCCATGGAGGTGATTCGGCTGGACCACACCAGTGCCGATGCGCTGCTCGATCGTGTCCTGGCCCCGACCATCTTCTCGGTCCGTACCAGCCGCCGCCTGTTTCGCGGCATGGTGGGGATCACCGAGACGCAGAGCTGGCAGCGCGTGTTCCAGGTCATGGCCGACAAGAGCCGGTGGGACCTCACTGAGCATACGGTCGAGAGTCACATGGGGGTTGCCTTCGAGCTCGTGATGGAAGTCCTGTCGGACCGGGATGGCTTGGCACACCGACTGGATCCGTCAGGCGACGCGTCGCTGGGCCTGGCCAAGAAGATGCGGCTCGATGTGATTCGGAATCGTCTTCCCAAGGACCCCACCCGACTCAGCGCCATCGCGAGCAAGCACTTTGGCCTCCCCAGCTACATCTTGGATTTCTGGGAAACGTCGGTCCACAGCCGGCCGTGGATGGTGGATGGGAACGGACATCCGCCCGTGGATACCTGAGAGGCCCAACGACCGGAGGCTACGGTGGGCTGCCACCTCCCGGCTCTCCCCATGTTGGCGACAACCGTCCGGCGATCATCCGTCGGGTAGCGACGGGGTCGGCACGCCCACCCGAGATCATCAGCACCCGTCCCACGACGAAGTCCATCGGTCGTTGCTCGCCCGCGCGCAGTCGGGCCACCTCGTGCGGATGCGCCTCGAAGACCGCGTCGATCCACGCAGACAAGGCCGTCGGGTCCATGGGTGGCGGAACGCTCACGCGCCCTCCATGGCGCGCTGGAGTCCTGCGTACGCGACGAGCAGGTGCTTTTCCCCTACCTCATCATCCTCGAAATCCACGATCACCCTGAGGTCACGCCCGCGACCCGACACCCCGCGGATCACGCCAGGACCGAACCGTCGGTGATGCACACGCTCCCCCTTGACGAAGCGGGGCAGGTCTTGGGATTCGAGCTCCGACTCCGATACTTCCTCGGTTCGTCGGACACGGTGCCGTGGTGCCGGACGGTACCACTCCCCTCCGAAGAGACCACTGGTGCGCCGCTCTTCCACCACGCCCGGCGGGAGCGACTCGATGAATCGCGATGCCGTTCCCGGCATAATCTGTCCGCCCCGGCGCCGTGCGCGGGCCCAGATGACGTACAGCCGGTCCTGGGCGCGCGTCACCGCGACGTAGGCGAGTCGTCGCTCCTCCTCCATGCCCTCGGGGCTCTCCATGGCGCGTGAGAGGGGGAAGAGGCCGTCCTCCAACCCGGCGATCGCGACGACCGGCCACTCGAGTCCCTTGGCCGTGTGGACCGTCATCAGTGTCACGCCGTTGGGATCGCCCGAGATCTTCTCTTCCGACGTGGTCAGGGCAGCAGACTGGAGGAATTGCTCGACCGGTGTGCCGACCTCCTCCGGGTCGAGCTCTTCCGACCAGTCGGCGGCGGCCGCGACCAGCTCCCGCACGTTCTCCTGGCGTTCAACACCTTCGACCCCTTCACCCTTGAGGTGGTCCTCATAATCGATTAGCTCGATGATCCGCTCCAGAAGGGCGGCGGGGGAAGCTTCGGCCGCTTCGGCGCGCAGCATACCGAACAACTCCGCGAAATCCTGCAAGGCCTGCTTCGCACCTGTCCGCATCCCCTGGATGCGGTCGGCAATTCCCGCGCTGTCCAGCAGCGGGCGCTTCCACGACGTTGCCGCATCGCGCAGGGTCCGGAGGCTGCCGATGCCGATGCCGCGCCGCGGAACCTGGACCGCCCGGACGAAGGCCTCGTCGTCTGCGGGGTTCGCGACGAGCCGCAAATACGCCAGCAGATCCTTCACTTCCCGCCGATCGTAGAAGCTCACGGCACCGACCACGCGGTGGGGGACGGCCGATCGCCGGAATGCCTCTTCGAATGCACGCGACTGGGCGTTGGTGCGATAGAGCACCGCAACATCCTCGTAACTGGTCACCCCGTCGGCGCAGAGGCTGCGGAGCTCGCGGGTGAGCCACTCGGCCTCGTCCCGTTCGTCGGCGGCCTGGACGACAACGACCGGCTCCCCCCCACCTCGCGATGTGAACAGCGTCTTTCCCATCCGCGTCGTGTTGTCGGCGATCACCCCGTTGGCGGCATCCAGAATTACCTGGGTCGAGCGGTAGTTCTCCTCGAGCCGCACGATGATCGACTCGGGGAAATCGGTTCGGAAGTCGAGCATGTTCCGGACGTCCGCTCCACGCCAGCTGTAGATGGACTGGTCGTCGTCACCAACCGCGCAGAGATCTCGGTGACGGCGTGCCAAGTGCCGGACCAGCAGGTACTGCGCGCGGTTGGTGTCCTGAAACTCGTCGACCAGCACTGCATCGAACCGACGCTGATAGAAGTCCAGCCGGTCTGGATGCTCCCTGAACAGGGTTAGCGGGTTCAGCAAGAGGTCGTCAAAGTCCATGGCATTGGCACGCGCCAGGGCCGTCCCCATGTCGTGGTAGATATCCGCTGCCACCCGGGTCACGCGGTCCTCGGCCGCCGCTCCGAGCTCTTCGGGCGAGAGCAGGCGATTCTTGGCGTTGGAGATCATCGATTGGATGAGCCGCGGTGGAAACGTCTTGGTCGACAGCTCGCGTGCCTCCATGAGCCGCTTGATCAGCGCGAGTCGGTCGTCCTCGTCGTAGATCGTGTACTGCGGTGTGAATCCGAGCCGGGCGGCCTCACGTCTCAGGAGGCGGGCGCACAACGCGTGAAAGGTTCCGATCCACAGCCCACCGGGGTCGCGTCCCAACAGAGCGGCGACCCGCCGTTTCATCTCGGCGGCGGCCTTGTTGGTGAACGTCACCGCGAGAATCCGTCCTGGAGAGATCCCGCGATCCGTGACGAGGTGCGCGATGCGGGCGGTGAGCACCCTCGTCTTGCCGGATCCCGCGCCCGCCAGCACGAGCAACGGTCCTCCCGCATACTCGACCGCGTCCCGTTGGGCCGCGTTGAGCCGGAGCGGCACCCTACCCGTCCCGGGTGAGCGGGATGCTGGCCTGGAACACCGTCCCTTCGGCCGATGGCTCTACGTCGAGCTCACCGTCGTGCGCGCCTTCGACGATACGTCGCGCCAGGGCCAAGCCGATGCCCCACCCACCGGTCTTGCTCGACACCCCGGGCTCGAAGATCTTTCTGCGGATATCCGGGGGGATTCCTGGACCGGTATCGCGCACCCGTAGCACGGCACAGTCGGCCTCGTCCGTGACGGCGATCTCGATCTCCCCACCGCCACCGCTCAGCGCATCCACGGCGTTACGCACCAAGGCCTCCACTGCCCACTCGATCAAGACCGCATCGCCCTTGACGAACGGGCCGGCCGATGGCGCGGTGACGCTGATCGTGATCGGCGTGGTGTGACGCGGGAGCCGCGGCTGGAAGTAGGTCGCCACACGCTCCGCCACGGCGCCCAGGGCGACGCGCTCTCGTTTGGCGGGGCGTCCGATTCGTTCGAACCGTTGGGCCACCCGCTGGAGACGGTCCAGGTCACCCCGGAGGTGCTTGGCAATCTCGGTGGGCGGCGTGGCACCTTCGCCGAGGCGATCCACCCATGCGCCCGCGCTCATGAGCGGCGTGCCGAGTTGGTGCGCGGACTCCCGGGCCATCGCGACCCACACGCGGTCTCGATCACGCGTCACCGCGGACCGGTACGCCCACACGCCCACCGCGATCGCGGCCAGCAGGACGGCGAGCTGAATACCCCCGAGACGGGTCAGCAGCCGTGCTTCGGGAAGCGCGCCGTAGTGGAGCTGCCCGATCCCCGGCAGGTCGATCGGGGGGTTGGTCCGGTCGATCTGCCGGATGTAGGCGAGGATCCGGGGGTCGTCGAGCTCTGCGCTCCTCAAGCGGAGATTGGCGGCCGCCGTGGGTCGGCCCGTGGGGTCGGTGATGATCAAGGGGATACCGCTGGCGCGGATGTCTGGGACGATCGCGATGAGCGCTTCGGTGCCCGCGTTGGGTGAAGGATCGGCCAAGGCGGCGGTGACCCGGCCGTAGAGTCGCGAGGTCTCGCGCGCCTGGTGGCGCAGATGACTGGCGACCACCCACCACTGCCACGCGGAGACGCCGGCAAACAGCACGACGAGGACGAGGACGGCAGTCGGGCCGAGCCGTCGAAGGCTCCCGGCCACCCTACGCGCGCGCACGGGCCGTCAGGTGCTCCTTGCCAAAATACGGGACCAGGGCCTCGGGGAGTCGCACGCTCCCGTCTGCCTGCTGGTTGTTCTCCAGGAGGGCGATCAGGGTCCGGGGCAGCGCCACGCCCGAGGCGTTGAGTGTATGCACGAAGTCTGGCTTGGCGTTGGGTCGCGGACGGTACCGAATGTTCGCCCGCCGGGCCTGAAAATCGGTGTACGTGGTGGCACTGGATGCCTCCAGCCACGTGCCTACCCCGGACGCCCACACCTCGAGATCGTAGGTCTTGGCCGATGCGAAGCCCAAGTCACCGGTGGCCAGCAGCACGACGCGATAGGGAATTCCCAAGAGACGCAAGACCGCTTCGGCGTGGCCAAGCAGCTTTTCGTGCTCGGCAGCCGAACTGTCGGCCGTGACGAAGCGTACCAGCTCGACCTTGTCGAACTGGTGAACCCGAATCAAGCCACGCGTGTCCTTGCCGGCCGCTCCGGCTTCGCGACGAAAACACGGCGTATAGGCCACATAGGCCCGCGGGAGGTCGCTCGCTGCCAGGACTTCGTCGCGGTGGAGATTGGTGACGGGTACCTCGGCGGTAGGGATGAGGTAGAGTCCGTCTCCCGTCACGTACATGTCGTCGGCCAGGGTCGGGAGTTGCCCCGTCCCGCGGGCAGTCTCCGCCGTCACGAGGTACGGTGGAGCCACCTCGAAATAGCCGTGCTCCTCGGTGTGCAGGTCGAGCATGAGGCTGATGAGCGCCCGGACCAGCTTCGCGCCGTCGCCCGTGAACAGGGGGAAACCACTGCCCGATACCCGTGCACCGCGTGCCAGGTCGAACAGGCCGAGGCGTTCGCCGATCTCCCAGTGCGGCACGGGCTGAAAGGCAAACTTCGGCACCTCACCCCACGTGCGAACGACCTCATTGGCGGATGCATCACCTTGTGGCACGTCGTCGAGCGGCAGGTTCGGAAGTCGGAGCAAGTGCTCTTCGAGCTCCGACTCGATGCCCCGAACCTCCTGGTCCAGCTCTTTGATCGCGTCACTCACACCCTTGAGCTCGGCGATCAGTTCGTTGGCATCCTCCCCTGCTCGCTTGAGCCGCGCTACTTCCTCGGATGCCTTGTTCCGGTCCGCTTTGAGCTTCTCGGTCTGCTTGAGCAGCGTCCGTCGGTTGTCGTCCAGTTGGAGAACGACGTCAACGGGGCCGTCGAATCCGGGTCCGCGGCGGGCGAGGGTCTGTCGCACCCGTTCGGGGGACTCCCGAAGCAGCCGGAGATCGATCACGCGCTACTGGTCTGGAAGACCCGGCATGAGATCGCGATAGCCGCAGTTGAGATTGGCCATGAGCTTGAGGGTCACCGTCCGTCCTACCCCATCGAGCTCGAGGACCTCGGCTTTTGCGTATCGCGGGAGCGAGCCGACGAACACGGAACACAGGAGCGAGGAGAAACGCGACCGCAGCATCAGCACCTTGCCGGCCGTCAGGGGCATGATCGTATCCACGACGAAGTTCTCGACCGGGGCGCGCGCAATGGAGTCGAACGGGACACTCGAGACCTGGAGGGCAGCGGATCCGCCGCGCCCGAGCCGCGACGCGGGATACAGCAGGGCTGTGCCGGTCGAGTCGATGTCGAAGGCGAAATCGAAGTCGTCCCCAAGCTCTGGTCGGCTGCCGGTACCGGTGACGAGATCGATTGCCGACGGCGGGCCAATAGGCGTGCCGTTCAGCGCTGACAGCACGAGGGTATCCACGGTGTTCGCAATCGTGGCCGCGGGCAAACCGATGTCGCCCCCGCATGCCACCGCCAGCGGCAGCAGTGTGAAGACGGTCAACCAAAGTCGGGACAAGGATATACGGCGCATGATGGCTCGCCGAACACTATGCACGCCCGGGGGACCGGTCAACCCGTCACGATCGCTTGACTTCACCATCCCCCAGTCCTAGCTTGGCGGCCATGCCGACCATTCGCGACGTGTTGCGCGCCTTGAGCGCCCGCGAAGGTGTGGACGCGGTGATCGTGCTCAGTCGTGACGGCCTCATCATCGACGCACACGTGGCCGACGGTCTCGATCCGGATGGCCTTGCGGCCCTCGTGCCCTCGGTGGTGGCTGCGTGCTCCCAACTGGGCGCGGCGTCGGAGCGTGGCGGCTTCGGCATGGGCTTGATCGAGTGCGCCGAGGGCATGATGCTCGTCGCCGAGATCAGTGGCGACGCGCTCCTCGCCATGTTCTTCGCCCCCGGGACGAATGTCGGAAGTCACTTGTACGAAGTTCAGCGACATCGTCCGGCCATCGCCGATCTCCTGTAGCGACTCCGCCTCCGTGGATTCTGGTCGAGGCACCCGGGGAACTTCCTTGTACCCGATGCCACTCCTGAGACCGTCATGAGCCGATGGGCTGCTGTTCTGGCCGGCGGATCCGGCACGCGGTTCTGGCCGCTTTCCACGCCGGCCCGCCCCAAGCAGTTCCTTCCTCTCGCCGGCGACGACGCACTACTCCGCCAGGCCGTTCAGCGCCTGGACGGTCTGGTGCCCGCAGAGCAGGTCATGGTGGTGACCGGGGCTGCCTACGCCGACCAGACCCGCGCCCTCCTGCCGGAACTTCCGCCCGACAACGTCCTGGGCGAGCCGCAGCCGGCAGGGACCGGACCCGCGCTCACCTGGGCCACGTACGTCGTCGGTGAGCGCGATGCTGGTGCCACCGTGCTCTCGCTTCACGCCGATTGGTTCATCGGCGACGGCGCGGCTTTCCGGCGCACAGCGAGTCAGGCGCTCGATGCCGCCGAGCACCACGACGTGCTCGTGACGGTCGGCATCGTGCCGACCCGACCGGAGATCGGCTACGGGTATATCGAGCCAGGCGACCCTCTGGACGACCAGACCCTCCGGGTCGCACGCTTCGTCGAGAAGCCGGACCGAGAGCGGGCCGCCGAGCTGATGGCCCGGGGCGCGCTCTGGAATAGTGGCCTGTTCGCCTGGACCGCAGCACGATTCTTCGCCGAAACCGCGGAGCACGCGTCGGAAATCGCCCCACACGTCGACACACTCGCACGCCGTGGCCCCGCCGCGTTCTTCGCGGCCGTCACGCCCGTCGTGATCGACATCTCCCATTTCGAGCGGAGTCGGCGAGTGGCAGTCGTCCCCGGTCGGTTCGACTGGGACGACGTCGGGACGTGGGCTTCGTTGCGTCGCGTGCGCCCGACCGACGCCAACGGGAACGTTCGAGTCGGACGCGCAGTGACCCACGACGCCGAACGGTGCGTGGTGTGGGCGGACGATGGCCCTGTCGTGCTCGATGGCGTGCATGATCTCGTCGTCGTCCGAGCCAATGGCATCACGCTGGTGACGACGCCGGAACGGGCTTCGCAACTCAAGACCCTGCTCGAACACCTCCCCGACGACCTGCGGGCACCCCAACCATGACCGATCTGTATCTCCTCCAGCCCGATCTGGCTAGCGACTGGTACCCGTTCGTCCAGTGCCGTCCGATCTCCGAACTGCGGGTCGGGGCTTGGCTTCTGCGGGAGCGGTGGGAGGCGATAGCCGCTGGCGAGACCCGCGCCGTGTTCGGCCCGCCCCACCTCCACGGGTTTGCGGACGACTCGACGCCGCCGGTAACGGCTGCGGAACCCGTGACGGGACCCGCCCTCATCGGCATGTCCACGTTCGCCCCATCCGGCGTGCATCCCGACCTTCCCAAGGGTCCTGCCCGTCTCGTCAACGATGGTGTCGTGGTGGGCTGGTGGGTTGCGCCGGGCACCACGTGGCAGCCGGGAACCGAATTTGGCGGCGACGAGGTGACCATCGAGGGGCTCGAGTTGCACGGGAGCTATGACCTCGTGACCGCACTCGAGTACTTCCTCGTGGCTGACACCACCGACTTCACGCACGAGGGCGGCGACGCCCTTCCCGACGGAAGCATTCTGATCGGCGATCCCGTCGACGTCGTCGTGCTCAGCGCAGCGGTGGAGCCGGGTGTCGTGTTCGATGTCCGGCACGGACCCGTGGTGATCGAGCAGCGCACCCACGTGAAGAGCGGGACGCGGCTGGAAGGCCCGCTGTACATCGGTCCCGGCTGCGAGGTGTTCGGCGGACAGATCTCGCACTGTTCCATCGGCCCTCGGTGCAAGATCCGCGGGGAGCTCGCTTTCACGGTCGCGGTCGGATACGCCAACAAGGCGCATGATGGGTTCGTCGGGCACTCGGTACTCGGCCGATGGGTGAACCTCGGGGCCGGTACCACGACGTCGAACCTGAAGAACACCTACGGAGGGATCCGTCTCCAGATCGGCGACCAGCGGATCGAGACCGGCCGACACAACCTCGGAACGCTTTTCGGCGACCACGCCAAAACGGCCATCGGGACCCAATTCGAGACGGGCACGGTGGTCGGTGTGGGCGCCAACGTGTTCGGCTGGACCCGCGCGCCGAAGTACGTCCCCCCGTTTGCGTGGGGCGACGGTGGCATCATGCGCCGGGATGGGTTTCTCGACACCGCTGCCCGCGTGATGCCGCGACGCGATGTGGCTGTCACCGAGCCGGTACGGCAGACCCTCGCCCGCATCTACGACCACGCCGTGTCCGCATGAGAATCACGGTCCTCGGCAGCGGCAGCCGGGGTAACGCCATCGCCCTGCAGTCAACGTCCACTACGATTCTGGTGGACGCGGGGTTCCCGTTGAAGGAACTGGAGCGGCGCGCCGCCGGCGCGGGCCTTTCCCTCACCGGCCTCGACGCTGTCGTCCTCACCCACGAGCACGGCGACCATGCCACCGGCGCGGCGGCGCTTGCCCGCGCAGCAGGGTGCCCCGTCGTCGCGACGTCGGGCACCCTGCGTGCGCTTGGACTGAACGACGCCGACATCGCGACGTGCGAATTGCCCCACGGGAGTGCGATCCGCAGAGGCACCCTCGATATCGCGGCGTGCCGCACCAGCCACGACGCGGCCGACCCGGTAGCGGTGGCGGTCTCCGATCCGGGGACTGGGGTGCGGATCGCGATCGCCTACGACGTGGGGCGCGTCACGGTGGGCCTCACGCGGTTCCTCCGCTCCGTCCACGGACTGATCCTCGAAGCAAATCACGACGATGACATGCTTCGCACAGGACCGTATCCGGCACGTGTGCGCGCCCGGATCGCCGGGCCGACGGGTCACCTCTCCAACCGCTCGGCGAGCGACCTGGCCGCCGCGGTGTGCCACGGCGACCTCCAGACGGTGGTCTTGGCACACCTGAGCGATCGGTGCAATCGACCCGAGCTGGCAATGGAGACGGTGCGGCAGGCGCTGCGGAGCAAGGGGTTTCGGGGTCGCCTGCTGGTGGCGATGCAGGATGAGCCTGTGGGACCCATCGAGGTGGGCAGCCGTCAGTACGCTCTGAACGTCTTCGGCTAGGCTTCGTCGCCGTCCTCGCGCCACTGCTGCACGTCGGCGGGCTCCCACTCAGCGATCATCGCGGTGAACGCGTTCGTCATTTCTCCGTCGAACTCACTCCCCGCCCGCTCCGACAGGTACGAGAGAACCCGTCCGTGGGGCCACGCGTCACGGTACGGCCGCTTCGTGCGGAGGGCGTCGTACACGTCGCACACGTGCACCAGCCGGCTCGCGAAGTGGCAGTCGCGTGGGTAGCTGAATGTCGGATACCCGCCGCCGTTCAACATGACGTGATGCTCGTAGGCCACCACCGCGGCAAGATCGAGCCCCGGCTCAGAAGAGAAGATGATCCGGGCACCTTCCGCGGGGTGCTGATTCATGAGCTCGCGCTCTTCGGGCTCGAGCTTTCCCGGCTTGGTCAGCACCTCGATTGGGATCCGTACTTTCCCGAGATCGTGAAGCAACCCGGCCACACCGAACGCGCGGACATCCTGGGATCCCAGGCCGATCCACTCGGACAGCGCCATTGCGAGCACACTGACGTTCAGGGAGTGCGTGGTAGTGTATTCGTCGAACTCGCGAAGTTGCAGCAACGGGAGCATGACGTTGTGGTCACCGTGCATCGCGATGGCCAGCGAGCGCACGACGGCCTCTGCTTCGGCGAGCGGCAGCTCCTTCCCCCGGGTGATTTCCTGGTGCAGCCACCGTACCGCCGAGGCCTCTTCCACCATCCCCATGCTGAGCGTTGTCGCCGCCACTCTCACGTGTCCATCGAGGTGCACATCATGAATCCCGATGGCCCCGTACCGGATCCCGCAGGGGCGCATCTGCCGGGCTTCGGTCGTGTCGACCGGCTTGCCTCCGAGCCTGGCGAGGACGAGATCGAGGAATTCCTCCAACTCGTCCTGCGTGACCGTGCCATCGAACTCGAGCTGCTGGATCCCGACCGAGGGAAGGCGCTCCGCCCACTCCCAATCCCGCAGCTCGCGCACCGGCTGCCCGTCGGCGAGCACCTCGCTCCCCAGAAACCCGAATGTGACCCGGGGACTGTCCTCCAGCATGCGCTGCAGCCCCGTATGGGCGCTGTCCACCGCCCGCTCGCGCGACGCATGGCCGGCCGGATAGAGCGACAGCACCGACAGCGCCTGCGCCAAGGCATGGAGAAACGCCACCCGCTCCTGCACGCCTAGAAGTCCTCTCGATCGATGCCCATGGCGGCATCTCGGATCTCGGGATCCTGCGACCGCGCGGCGACAGCCAGGGTTCTCGTCACTCGTGGCTCTTCCCAGTGGCGGTGGAGCGCGCGCAGGGCTGCGAGATACGAAAGCGATTTCGCCGGTGCTCGGCTCCGGAACAACCCGCGCTTCGGCGCAGCGAGCTCGAGGAGGGCGTCTACCGCCAGGGAATCGTCGAGGGTTCCGAGCGCCCGGATGGCAAGGACGGTGAAATCCTCATTCCGCCGCCCTCGGGCATGTGCCGTCACCTGGACGATCAGTGAGGAGGGGCACGACTCAGCAGCCGCCAACAGCCCCATCTCGGCGACCCGGGGATCCGGATCCTTCAGGGCCAATATCATGGCCTGCTCGCGGCGCTCAGGCGTACGGAGCAAGATGCGGATGGCCTCGATTCGAACGCGTGGATCGGAGCCGGCGACGTAGGACTCCGGCTCGAACCCCGGAGGCCAGACGCCGATGTCGGCAATGAGCCTCAGGAGATTGCGCTGCAGGTACCAGGGAGCACCCGGCAGTCTCTCGCCTGCCAACGGCGTCACCTCCGGTCCCAGGCGCGTGAGGCGATCGAGCAGGATGCGGCGGGTCTGGGACAATTCCGAAGTAGCCAGCGCATCGAGCATCGGCTCCGCTGCCGCTATCCCCATGCGAGTCACGAGCTGATCCAACACGACCGTATCGAGGGGAGAGGCACCGAGAACCCGATCGAAGATCTCCCTCCCGGCCAAGCGCTCCCAGATGTGTCGTGTCACATCGGAAGTCTCCTTCGCGGAGAGCGTGTCGAGAAGGTCTCGCACGCTGCCATCGTCGATCATGCGGTCGATGGCCGCGCTCAAGACTTTGCCCGTCTCACCCACCTCGATGGCCATCTGGACCACTCGCGTTGGCTCCGGACGGTGGCTCGCGTCGGCCATGGAGGCACGCGCGGACGACGTGGATGCCATCCCGGATAAGGCTGCCCCGTAGGCCGTGGGGTTGGGATCCTCGAGTGACCAGTCGTTCACCAACGCCCTGACCTGATCGCGCAGTGCCGACTCCGCTGCTCCTCGGCGAGACTCGCTCTCTCCCCCGGTATGCGCCGCGAGTTTCCGAAACATGCGCAGCAGCGATTCCGAGATCGCATGGCTCTCCGTCCGTCCACTCGCCCGAACGAGGGCGACGACGGCATCGACGCTCATGCCCTCCGCGGCGTTCAACAGAAAACGCCGCCGCTCCTCGGCCCCACCGGCCAGACGAAGGAGTTCGTCTAGTACCTCTGGGTCGAGGGTCGAGATCAGGGACGACACGCGATGCCGGAGCTCCTTCGCCTCTCGGGGTCCCCGCTTCCGGAGCTCGCCGGCGATCTTCTGCATGTAGTCAACGATCACCTTATCGTAGGCCGCGCCGCGCTTGCGCCGCTCGATCACCTCGGCCAGTTCGTTCGGTTCCAGCCCATGAGAACCGTCGTCCGTCTGGGTTGCGGCCTGCGCCAACGCTACCCACAGCTCGTTCACCTCGGAGATCTCGTCTGCCAGGTGGGCGTCACCCTCGGCCATGAGCTCCAGGCGGCCGTAGTCCTGCGAGTGCAGATGCACGGACTGCCATGCGTTGCGTCGTTCCGGAGGGGCGAGACCGAGCGGCTCCCCGGTTCGGTCGGCCTCGTGCGCGAGTGTCGCGAGGACATCCTGCAGCTCGGCCAAACTGGCGCCGCGCAGCAGGCTCATGCCTGCCAGGTGATGCCGGTGAAGACGACCCGCCAACTCGGCCAGAACCGGGTTCATCGGGTCGGTGGACACCCCATCGATCACGAGCCGGTCCCGCGCAATCCCCAGCCGCAGGGTTTCCCGAGTCGCATGCAAGGGCTCCAACCGCTCGTGCAGCCGCGCAGCGGCCGGTCCGAGCGACGGATGTCCTCCCGGGTAGATGGCGTGCTTGTTCAGCGCGATGGCAAGCTCGATGAGAAACGCCGAGAGCTCTGGGGAGAGCGCATCACGTTCCTCGCTCACAGGCGCGTCCGTCCCAATAGGTTACCCTCCGTCAGGCCGGGTCAGGATCCTGCGAGAACGCCTCCAGCGGCTGCAGGGGGTGTGCCAGGCACTGGAGGAACCGCAGTGCCTTCGGGTCGCGGCGTGGGCGGACCGATCCGCGCCAGCGCGATGGGCTCCTCCAGATCGCCCCCCGATAGCGTCAGGGTGCCGTTTCGGAGCGAGAAGTTATAGGCGAGCCATTCTCCCCCGATTGCCAGGTACACCGTATCTGACGCGATTCGCCAGCGCACGATCTCGTCACCGAAGCTCGCCGACGAATCGGGTCGGACGATGACCGTGATGGGGCCGTCCGGGGAGTCGGCTTGCCAGGTCCCCGACAGGTCGGGCAGCTTGGAGGCTGAAGGACCCTGGGCGGCAACGGGATAGGGCGTTGCCAACGCCAGAATCGCAGCGGCGACCAGCCAGGGAGCCTTCATCGAAACACCTTTCGCCACAGATGGTTACGCTCGACCCACACGCATGCGACCTAATATACACCCTGAGGAGGAGTTGGATGCGTCTCACCGTCGTCTTGACCGTCGCCCTCACCGCGCCGGCCCTCGCACAGGACTCGCCGGCCAGCCCCGTCCATACCTACTCCATCGTGGCCATGGATTCGGCGAGCGGCGAAATCGGCGTGGCGGTGCAGTCCCACTGGTTCTCGGTCGGCAGTGTGGTCCCGTGGGCCGAGCCCGGGGTCGGCGCCGTGGCGACCCAGTCGTTCGTGAATCCCTCCTATGGTCCGCGGGGCCTGTATTTGATGCGGACGGGTACGCCGGCGCCTGAGGCGCTGGCCGCCCTGCTCCGCGCCGATCCGGACAGTCAGGTCCGTCAGGTCGCGATGATCGATGCCGCCGGGCGCGTCGCGGCTCATACGGGATCGCGCGACATCCCTGCGGCCGGCCACTCCCAGGGTCGCCACTATTCGGTGCAGGCCAACCTCATGCGCAACGTGACGGTGTGGCCCGCAATGGCCCGCGCATTCGAGACGACCACGGGCGATCTGGCGGATCGCCTGTTGGCGGCGCTCGACGCGGGCGAGGCTGCCGGGGGCGACATCCGCGGCAAGCAGTCGGCGGCACTCATGGTGGTGAGCGGCGACCCGACCGACCCGCCCTGGGAGCGGATCTTCGATCTCCGCGTGGAGGACCATCCGGATCCCCTGGGCGAACTGCGGCGCCTGTTGCGCGTCGCGCGCGCGTACCGGGCCGCAACGGACGGCGATAACTTCGTGGCCGCCGGCCAGATCGACCAGGCTCTCGAGAGCTACCGCCTGGCGTCCACCATCCTCCCCGACTCGGCGACGAATGGCGAGCTGATCTACTGGGTGGCCGTGACCCTGGCCGATCTCGGCCGCGTGGACGAGGCCATCCCGCTGTTCCGTCGGTCCTTCCGCCAAGACGTCGGCTGGGCCGAGCTCCTGCCGCGCCTGCCAGGGGTTGGTCTGCTTCGGGCCGATCGGGCGACGATCGACCGGATCCTGCGCGAGGGTCGGCGCGAGTGAGGGCGGTGGTCCCTTCGCCGCGGCATCCGAACGGAAAAGCGCCCCGGGGAGTCCCCGGGGCGCCGTGTTCTTCCCGCCAGTGCGTCCTGACGGTGCGGCCTAGTACATCCCACCCATACCGCCGCCGCCCGGCATCGAAGGCATCTTCTCGTCCTCCTTCTTCTCGACGACGACGCACTCGGTGGTGAGCAACAGGCTCGCGACCGACGCCGCGTTCTGCAGCGCTGTCCGAGTCACCTTGGTGGGGTCGATGACGCCGGCCGCCACCAGATCTTCGTAGGAGTCAGTCTGCGCATTGTACCCGAAGTTCTTCTCTTTCGAGTTTCGGATCTTCTCGACGACGATGGAGCCTTCGACCCCGGCGTTCGACGCGATGATCCGCGTCGGCTCCTCGAGGGCCCGGCGCACGATGTCTATGCCGACCTGCTCCTCGCTATCGGTGACCTTCATCTTCTCGAGGACCTTCTGCGCACGGAGCAGCGCCACGCCACCGCCGGGCACGATCCCCTCCTCCACGGCAGCACGGGTCGCATGGAGCGCATCCTCGACCCGAGCCTTCTTTTCCTTCATCTCGGTCTCTGTAGCCGCGCCCACGTTGATCACGGCCACGCCGCCGGCGAGCTTCGCCAACCGCTCCTGCAGCTTCTCGCTGTCGTAGTCCGACGTGCTCTTGTCGATGGCCGCTTTGATCTCCTGAATCCGACCCTTGATCTGGTCCTCGGCGCCGGCGCCGTCGACGATGGTCGTGTTGTCCTTGTCGATGACGATCCGCTTGGCGCGACCGAGGTCGCTGACCACGGCGTTCTCCAGCTTGAAACCGAGCTCCTCGGAGATCACCTGGGGTGCACCGGCCAGAACGGCGACGTCCTGCAGCATGGCCTTGCGACGGTCACCAAAGCCCGGGGCTTTGACGGCGCAGATCTTGAGCGTCCCGCGCAGCTTGTTCACCACGAGCGTGGCGAGGGCCTCGCCCTCAACGTCCTCGGCGATGATGAGCATCGGCTTCCCGGTCTGCGCAACCTTCTCGAGAACGGGCAGGAGATCCTTCATCGAGGAGATCTTCTTGTCGTGGATCAGGATGTAGGCGTCCTCGAGGATGGCCTCCATCTTCTCGGGATCGGTGACGAAGTACGGAGACAGGTAGCCGCGGTCGAACTGCATGCCATCCACGGTCTCCAGAGTCGTCTCGAGACCCTTGGCCTCCTCGACGGTGATCACCCCATCCTTGCCGACCTTCTCCATCGCGTCGGCAATGAGGTCACCGATCTCGGCGTCGTTGTTGGCCGAGATGGCGCCGACCTGCGCGATCTCCTTCTTGCCGGCCGTTGGGACCGAGAGCTTCTTCAGATCATTGACCACGGCCTCGACGGCCTTGTCGATGCCGCGCTTGATGGCCATCGGGTTGACACCAGCGGTGACGCTCTTGAGGCCCTCGCGGAAGATCCCCTGCGCCAGCACGGTCGCCGTCGTGGTGCCGTCGCCGGCCACGTCGGACGTCTTGGTGGCAACTTCCTTCACCATCTGGGCGCCCATGTTCTCCACCGGATCCGCCAGCTCGACTTCCTTGGCGACGGTGACGCCGTCCTTGGTCACGGTCGGGCTACCGAACTTCTTGTCGATGAGCACGTTCCGGCCCTTCGGGCCAAGGGTCACCTTGACCGCATCGGCCAACTGATCGACGCCCGACTTGAGCGCCGACCGAGCGGCCACCTCGAAATGCAGCTCTTTTGACATGCGTGTTACCCCCTTAACGTCACTCGACTATGGCGAGGACGTCAGATTCCTTGATGATGAGATACTCGTCGTTGGCGATGCGCACTTCCGTGCCCGCATACTTGCTGTACAGCACCTTCTGACCGGTGTGGAGCTCCATGGGAACCCGCTGGCCCTTCTCGATTCGGCCCGGGCCGGCGGCCAGCACCTCGCCTTGGAGCGGCTTCTCCTTCGCCGTGTCGGGGATGTACAGCCCGCCACGCATGTCCTCTGTCTCCTCGAGGGGCCGGATCAGGACCCGGTCGCCAAGAGGCTTGATGTTGAGCTTGGCCTTGGATTTCGTCGCGGTGGCCATGTGCACGTGCCTCCGATTCGTAAACGGTTGAACTGTAATGCGTTGTTGGCTTGTAGCACTCACTACCGGAGAGTGCTAATGGCGGGAAAGATATGCACCGCGGCCGGGGTGTCAAGTGGCGGAGAGGGTTTCTTGTGGAGTGCAGGACGGTGCCGGCGGGCGTCCCCCCCCCGTTACGGGCCCTGCTGAGCGGTCACGCCGGCCGGCACGGCGGCGCTCTTCAGCCATAGCTTCATGGGGGGCCGAGTCCTCGCTTCAATCGCTCTCGAGCTCTACCTCGAGGCCGTGCGCCGTTCGGTTCGGGCACCAACGCGATCTACGGCATCAGGCGACTGGCCGGGTCGACGTCGCTGTGGCGACCCTCAGTGGAGAATCCTCCGCGCCGCCACCCAGCGGTCGCGCCACCATCGCGCCTCGGGGTCACTCGCGTCCAGGCCGGAGAGCCGGACCCCCCCCGACGAGCTATGGATGAACTGGCCGTCGCCGACATAGAGGCCCACATGGCTGACCCCGCCACCGCCCTCACTGAACGCGAGAATGTCTCCTAGGTTCAGTGCCGCCACCCTGCGCTCCACCTGGACCCCCTGGCGGGCCTGATCGCGGCTCATTCGCGGTAGGACGATGCCGTGCTCCCCATAGGCCCACTGGATCAGGCCAGAGCAGTCGTACCCAGTGGCATCGCTCCCTCCCCAGCGATACGGAGACCCCATCGCCTCGAGCGCCGTGCGGACCACGCTGGCCCCGACTCGAGCGACGTCGTCCGGCACGCTTCCGTCCTCGACCGGGCGCACCTCCGGAACCGGACGCGGGGACGGGGGTGGGGGCATCGGCACCCCCCCGCTGCTGCGGGGCGTCCGGGATCGGCGCAGGCGTCCACCCACGACGACGCGACCCGCCAACGAGAACCCCCGTCTATCCAGAGGATCCAGTCTCCAAAACCCGCTCACCCCGGAGTCCTCGACACGGTACCGGCCCTCGAGGCCGATGGCGAAGAACGGGAGGATGGGGAACGTGTAGCCAATGCCCGCGCTCCACGACGCATCCGCATTCCCGTCGTCGTGATCGATGCCCAGGCCGACACTGCCTAGCCCGTACCATCCGCGGCTCCGCTGCCCCACCGTGAGCACCAGCTCCGCACCGGTTTGCGTGCGGTCAATCGGGGCACCGCCGTCGTCGAGATAGAACCCGCCGAGACCGAATCCGAGAGGCCCGAACAGAGACCGATCGTAGGCAAACCCGTAGTGGACGCTCGTCTGGTCATGCCACCAGGCACCGTAGGAAAGGCTCACGCTTCTTCCCTGCGCGACGAGGGAGGAAGGCCACAGGAGGGCGAGCACGGGTGTCAGCGCGAGGAGGCCGACGAGGCGGTAGCTGGGCACGATGGCGTAACTTACATAGTAGCAACATCATAGGTGAAGGTCAACGACGCTCGTCACGCCCGTGCTTGACGACGCTTCCGAGCCCCGCTTAACTACCTCCCCATGCCAACTCTCACCGTCACGCGTCGGGTACACTTCAATGCGGCGCACCGGCTTCATAACCCGAAGCTCTCCGATGCTGACAATCGCCGGGTTTTCGGACCGTGCAACAACCCGAACTACCACGGCCACAACTACGAGTTGGACGTCTCGGTTGAAGGCGAGGTGGATCCTACGACGGGATACGTTGCGGATCTGGGCGAGGTGAAGCGGATCGTAGAGGAGCTGGTCCTCAGCCGCTTCGACCACAAGAACCTGAACCTCGACGTCTCGGAGTTTCGGGAACGCAATCCGACCACCGAGAACCTGGTAGTCGCGATCTGGGAGATACTCGAAGGGCGTCTCCCCGGGAGGCTCACGCGTCTGATCCTCTGGGAGACGCCCCGCAACTACGTGACGTACGAGGGCCGCTAACGCGAATCGGCTGCCGCTAGGCGGGCCAGAGCCAGCCGAACATCCCTCCGGTCAGGCCGGCGTACACGAGCGACTCGAACAGGAGTTTCCCGGTCGAGTTCCACGGCTTCCCAAACCAGATCGAATCGGGCACCGCCCCAAAGAAGTGCGCCGTCCATGCGGTCGCGCCGGCGACCCGGAACACCGCCAGGTAGGGCGCGCCCGGGTCCAGCGTCCGGCTCGCGAGGTAGGCGACCACCACACCGATCACCACGTAGTGGAGTAGCGAAAGCAGCATCGCCTTCCCCATCCCGGGTCGTCCGGGCGGGAGGATCCGCACGAATCCCACCGGCCCCTCCTCGGTTCTTCGCACAAACTCGGGATCTTTGGCAGCGGCAGCCCCTTTGGCAAAGGGCAGCTGGTACTCCCCCGGTGGGGCCTTGAGCGCTTTCCGTGCCGCCTCCTCGTCGGGCAGCTCCTTGAACTCGGAGCGGCGATGCGGCATCACCGTCCACACAATCGCGCTGGCGATCCAGACCGCCACCGCCGAGAGGAGGATCGGCAGCCAGAGGGAGGGTATCGAGATCATGGGGTGTCTCCGGGAGGTGGGAAGTCGTGCAGGAAAATACGGCCTGGCGCTTGGGGCGCCAGGCCGTATCGATCGGTCCGGGCGGGCGTCGCCTACAACTCGACCACGCTCATCGTCTCCCGCACCGCGTCGGCCGACTTGACGAGAGCAGCCTTCTCCTCGGCGCTGAGCTCGATCTCGACGATTCGCTCCACACCGCCCGCCCCGAGCAGGCATGGCACACCCACGAACACGTCTTTCATGCCGAACTCCCCTTCCAGCCATGCCGCACACGGCAGCAGCCGCTTCTTGTCTTTCACGATGGCCTCGACCATCTGCACGGCGCCTGACGACGGGGCGTAGTAGGCGGAGCCGGTCTTGAGTAGGCTCACGATCTCGCCCCCACCCTTGCGAGTGCGCTCCACGATCGGATCGAGCGCGCTCTGCTTGATGAACTGCGTGATGGGGATGCCGGACACCGTCGTGTACGAGATGAGCGGCACCATCGAGTCGCCGTGTCCACCGAGCACCATGGCCTGAATGTCGTCGACCGACACGCCGATCGCTTGCGCCAGGAACGTGCGGAACCGTGCCGTGTCGAGGATCCCGGCCATGCCCATGACACGCTCGCGCGGGAACCCGGTCACCTTCTTCGCCACGTAGCACATCACGTCGAGCGGGTTCGACACGACGATGATCATTGCCTTGGGCGCCACTTTCTTGATCTCGGCGGCAACTGATTGCACGATCCCTGCATTCGTCTTCACGAGGTCGTCGCGGCTCATGCCGGGTTTGCGCGGAATGCCCGCGGTCACGACGAAGAGGTCGCTGCCCTTGGCCGGACCGTAGTCGTTGGCACCAATGATCCGGGTGTCGAACCCCTCCACCGGACCCGACTGCCACTGGTCGAGCGCCTTTCCCTGCGGAGTCCCTTCCAGGATGTCGACGAGGACGATCTCACGCGCCAGTTCCTTCTCTGCCAGGCGCTGCGCCGTCGTTGCGCCGACGTGACCCGCTCCCACTACCGTGATCTTGTTCATGGTTCGTTCCCGTGTTGTGCACTGAGGTTGGCTGACGAATGGGGAGGGTCGGGACGCGCGCGGTCGATCGGAACGGCCATTTGTCGGATCGCTTCGTACAGCACGATCCCGGCGGCCGTCGCCAGATTGAGGCTGCGGACGGCCGGACCCATCGGAATGCGGAAGATCTCGTCGGGGTGTTTGTCCAGAATCCGCCGCGGCATCCCGTCCGTCTCACTGCCGAACACCAGGACGCTGTTCGGCGAAAAGGGAGCGTTCAAATACGATCGCGTCCCGTGCGAAGAGAAATATAGGCACCGCTCACGCGAGACGACATGACGGAACCCGCGCCAATGGGGGTGGACCCAGAGATCAACCTCATCCCAGTAGTCCAGGCCGGCGCGCCTGAGCTGCGCATCGTCGAGGCCGAAGCCCAGGGGCTCGATGAGGTGCAGCGCCGTATCGGTTGCGGCGCACATCCGGGCGATGTTGCCCGTGTTGGGGGGGATCCGCGGTTCGATCAACGCGATCGACAGTCCCATCACCACACCTCCAGCGGCCCGCTCCGTCGGCGTCGGTCAGGCGTCTCGCCACTGTGCGGTCCCGTCGTCGAACCGCTCGCGTTTCCACACCGGTAGCCGCCGCTTGGCTTCTTCGATCAGGAAGCGACCGGCCTCGAACGCCTGCGCTCGGTGTGGGGCAGCGGCCACGATCCCAATACTGGCTTCTCCCGTCGGCACCGCCCCGAGGCGGTGTCGAGCCGCAAAACCCGCCTCCGGCCACCTCGCGCGCGCTTCCTCGATGATACGATCGAACTCGGCGACGACCATCGCCTCGTAAGCCGTGTACTCGATGGCGGTCACGGGACCATCATCCGGCCCGCGGCGAACCGTCCCGAGAAATGCAACCGCGCCCCCACGCTCCGGCGCCGAGACCTCCGCAAGGAGGGCAGCCACGTCGATCGGCTCCCGGGTAAGGTAGTCCAGATCACCCCCCCGCCAGCGGTGGCAGCAGCGCCAGCTCGTCTCCGTCGCGAAGTTGTCGGTCCAATTGACTGTGCTCGAGATTGACGGCGGCGAGGGGGGCGGCCGGTAGCAGGTCGCCCTGCTCCAATCGACTGCGGAGGGTTGCGATCGCCTCTCCCACCGTTGCGGTTTCGGGAAGCGTCAACGTGAGCTGGTCCCGGCCCAGCAGCTCGGCATAGCGCGCAAACAAGCGGCACTCGATAGTGATCGACGCGCGCGGCGTTCGGGGGTCCGCAATGAGAGACATGGCTAAGCGGAATATAGCCCGTCCCCGATGCGTCGAGCAGGCCACCTTTCTTGGAGGCCGACGAATCTTGACACCGCTCGGCATCACAACGAGCTTCCCAGTCCTCGCGGACGCAAATACGCTTCGTCAACCCCATCAACAGAAGGACCGGAGATGCTGAGAGCACGCGCTCGCTTTTTCTACGCCGCGGCGGCCGTGACGGTTGGAACTCTTCTGGCTCCTCGAACCGTCATCGCCCAGTTCACCGAGCCTCCGCCAGCACCGGCCTACGCGCTGACCGGGGTCACCCTGATTCGCCCCGATGGCAGCCGCCTGGCCAGTCAAACGATCGTCGTCCGGAACGGGTTCATCCAGACAATGGGAGCAGACGTGGCGGTGCCGCCTGATGCCGAGCTACTGGCCGGCGATTCGCTGATGGTCTTCCCAGGGATGATCGATGCTCAAGGAGCAGCGAAGGTGGAGTTCCCCGAGGTGGAGATCAACCGTCAGGAAATCGAACCCTGGAATCCGCCCCGGGCCGTTCAGGGATTCATGCCGCATCGCCGGGTCGCGGATTTCCTCACGGCCACGGGGAAAGACCTCGAGAAGCAGCGCCTCGGGGGCGTCGTCGCGGGTGCCGTCCATCCCGACGGACCTGTGATGCCCGGTCGCGGCGCCGTGCTGGTCAACCGGAAGGGTGCCGACGTCCCGACTGGTCTGGTACTCAATCCAGAGCTGGGGCCCGTGTTTACGCTGCAGGGAGCGCGAGGGGCGTATCCGGGCACGCTGTTCGCGGTGGCGGCGTTCATTCGCCAGAGCCTCGAAGACGCCCGCCACCACGGGGCGCATGTGGCAGCCTACCGGCGCGATCCTCGCGGCGTGGCCGCACCGCCCTGGGATCCCGACTACGAAGTGCTTCGCACGGTGATGACCGGCCAAGTGCCGGTGTTCTTTGCCGCCGACAAGGCGGAGGACATTCGATTGGTGCTGCGGCTGGCCGAAGAGTACGGCTTTTCGCCCATCATCATGGGCGGAGACGAAGCATGGAAGGTTTCCGGCCCCCTGAAGCGGCGGAACGTCCCGGTGCTCGTATCCTTGGATTTCCCCGAGCCGAAGCAGTGGAAGCCCGAGAAGAAGAAGCCCGAGGCTGATCAGCCCGATTCGGTTGCCCCGCAGGCGCCGAAGCCGCTCGATGCCGCGGCCGAACGCGAGAAGCGGGATCTCGAGCAGCTGTACGCCAACCCGGGGAAACTCGCAGCGGCGGGGGTGCGGTTTGCGCTCACCAGCGGAGGCGGGAAGGCCGACCTGCGGGGAGGTGCGCGCAAAGCGATCGAGTACGGTCTGGGTGAGGCGGACGCGCTCCGCGCCCTCACCGTCACGCCGGCCGAACTCCTGGGTGCCCCATCCCTGACCCGGATCGAAAGCGGGCTACCGGCGACGTTCGTCGTGGCTGACGGTCCTCTCTTCGCCGAAGAGACCAAGATCGCGTACACATTCGTCGAAGGAGCACTGGATCGGGGCAAGCCGAGCGCCAAGCCGGGGAGCGGTGAGGCCCCCGCCGTCGACATGACGGGTACCTGGACGGTCGACATCGACGCGGGCGGCGAGGGCATGGGCGGCAGGATGACGCTCGAGCAGGACGGGGCCGAATTCAGCGGCACCCTGGTCATCGACATGGGGACCATGCAGATCCAGAGCGGCGCTGTCTCAGGCACGTCTTTCACGTGCACGTGGGTGCTGAGCGTAGGTGGCGAGACGATGGAGTTCGACGTCAAGGGGACCGTCGAGGGAGACGAGGCATCAGGAACCGGCGGCGGCCCAATGGGTGACTTCTCATGGAAGGCACGGCGTACCGGCACGCCCGAGAGGGGGAACGAATGAGCATCGCACGCACGCTCCTCACTGCCGCGCTCATGACGGCGGTCGTGACGCCGTCGGCGTCGGCGCAGTGGAAGGCGCAGATCGAGCCCGGCGCGGTGGCTGTGCCGCGCGGGGATCTGTTCGTTCGGAACCTCGACGCGGTGTGGACGGCAAATGACACGGTCCATCGCAACGTGTCGATCCTCATACGGGATGGAGCGATCCGCGCCATCGGGTCCGATCTCCCGGCCCCACGCGGTGTGCCTGTCGTCGATGGCAGCGGTCTGACGGCCATCCCCGGGCTGGTCGACGAGCATACGCACATCGGCATGCGCTCGACCAACGAGGGATCCGTGCCGATCTCGGCCGAGGTGCGCGTCATCGATGCGCTGGATCCGGAGGACTTCGGCATCTATCGTGCGCTGTCGGGCGGCGTCACTACCGCGCAGGTGCTGCATGGGAGCGCCAATCCCATCGGTGGCCAGAGCGCGATCATCAAGATGCGCTGGGGCATGGAGGACGGTCGCAAACTCCTGGTCGAGGGCGCGCCGCAGACGATCAAGTTCGCACTCGGCGAGAACGTCACCCGCAAGAACTTCGGAGGCCAGGGACAACAGCGCTTCCCCGCCAGCCGAGAGGGCGTCGAAGCGGTCTACGTCGGGGCCTTCTCCAGCGCGCAGGAGTACAAGAAGACCTGGGACGCATACCGGGCGAACCCCAGGGCATTCCGGGTGCCACCCCGGAGGGACCTGCGGTTGGAGGCGCTCGTCGATGTGATGGACGGCCGGATTCTCGTCACGGCACACTCGTATCGCTCAGATGAGATCGTGATGCTGCTGCGCGTGGCCGAGCGGTTCGGGTTCAAGATCAACTCCTTCACGCACGTGCTCGAGGGCTACAAGGTCGCCGACGAGATCGCGGCCCACGGCGCAGGAGCAGGCACGTTCAGCGATTGGTGGGCCTACAAGCTCGAGGCCTACGACGCAATCCCGTACAACGCGGCCATCATGTACGAGCACGGCGTGAAGACGGCAATCAATTCCGATGACACTGGGAGCAATTTGAGCTCGTTCATGGCCTACGAGTTCAACAAGGCGGTGAAGTACGGCGGCGTCCCGAAAGAAGACGCCCTGCGCATGCTCACACGGTACCCTGCCGAGATCCTCCGTATCGACGACAAAGTGGGTACCCTCCAGGTTGGGAAACAGGCCGACATGGTGCTGTTGTCGGGCGACCCGTTCGACGCCTACAGCCGCGTGGAGAAGACGATCGTCGACGGCATCGTGTATTACGATCGCCTGCGGGAGGCCGAGACTCGGGGGGATCCGGTCCGGCCACCGCCGCAGACACCGGTGGTTCCTGACGCCGTGTCGCCGTCCATCTCTCCGGCTCCCTCGCAGCCCGACGCGCTGACGACCGAGCGCGGCGCCGCCACGCGGGGACCGAGCGCTGGAATCGACCTGCTGGGTACACCCCGACAGCAGGGTCAGGTGACGGCTCTCGTGGGAGCTACGGTGCACCCCGCATCACGCCCTCCGATTGAGAGCGGCGTGGTGTTAGTGGCCAGCGGGAGGATCCAGGCCGTCGGGTCAGCGGGCGAGGTCACCATTCCGGACGGCGCCACCGTGATCAACCTGGCCGGAAAGCACCTGTACCCGGGCATGATCGATCCGATGACCCAGCTGGGGATGGTGGAGATCGGGCAGGTGGCGGCGAGTCGCGATGACCGGGAGGTCGGGCGCTACAACCCGCACATTCGCGCACTCACGGGTGTCCATCCGCACAGTGAAGCGATCCCGGTTGCCCGCGCCAACGGTATCCTGACCGTCCTCACGGCGCCCGCGAGTGGCGTCATCCGAGGCATGGGATCGGTGATTCAGCTCCACGGCGACACACCCGAACGGATGGCCATCCGGGACAGCGGTGCCCTAGTTGTGGCCTTCCCCAGTCCAAAGGGAGATCCGTGGGACGAGCCCAGCTTGGAGGGTGACAATCTCGAAGAGTTGGTTACCCTGTTCGAGCGGGCCGTTCTCTATGCCAAGGGTACGGCCACGCACGATGATCCCACGGCCCGCTTCGATCCGAACATCACGAATCGCCACCGCTTCCTGGTGGCATCCCTCGCGCCGGCCGTGACGGGCAGGATCCCGGTGCTCTTCATGGTGCGACGCGAGCGGGACATTCGATCGCTGCTGCTATTCCTCGACAAGTTCCCGGAGATCCAGGCCGTCGTCGTGGGTGGCGATCAAGCGTTCCGGGTTGCCGGTGAGCTTGCCTCTCGCTCGATTCCGGTGATCGTGGGCTCGGCGCTCTCGCCGACAATGGATCGCGACGATCCGCTTACCGCCGGGTGGGAAAACGCTGCCTTTCTGCACGCCGCCGGTGTGCGAGTAGCGTTCGCGACGGATGACGTGAGCAACGTCCGCAACCTCCCCTATCACGCTGCCAAAGCCGTGGCCTTCGGTCTGCCTCAAGACGAGGCGCTCCGTGCCGTCACACTGAACCCGGCCGAGATCCTCGGTCTCGGGAGCGAGATGGGCAGCATCGACGTCGGCAAACGGGCGGACCTCATCGTCACCGATGGCGATCCGCTCCAAATCGTGACGCAGGTGGAGCGGGCGTTCATTCAGGGGGTCGAGGTCTCGCTCGAGACCAAGCACACCCGGCTCTACGAGGCGTTCCGGAACCGGCACTGAACAAAACCCGGGGACTCGGACGGCAAGCGGGGCGGTCACCTGTCGGCGACCGCCCCGCGCTGTCGGCCCTGCTTGGGCCGGCGTTACCCCGACGTCCGTGCCCGATCAGCCCCCCACCACCGTCGGCTCCCCATCGTCCTCCGAAGAGGCGACCATGCCGCGCAACTCCTTGGATGGCTTGAACACTGGCACGGGCCGCGCAGCAACCTCCACCGGATCACCCGTCCTAGGATTCCGCGCCATCCGCGTCTTGCGCCGTCGAATCTTGAAGGTTCCGAACCCGCGGATCTCGATGTTGTTCTGATCCGAGAGCGAGAGCTTGATAGCCTCGAGGAACGCGTCGACGACCCGCGCGCAGTCCTTCTTGGAGATCATCGGCCCGGCCGTCCGGGCTATGGTGGCCGTGACCTTCTCGACGAGATCCGCCTTGGTCATTGGTCCTCTCTCGATGAGCCCCGGGTGGCGGCCGCCATGCCCCGTCGGAAGCACGGCGTTGGGCCGACATTAATATCGGCTTAACCGTTGACTGTCAAGAGCTTGGACGAATTCCCTGAAGTGCCCTTGGGCGTCATGAGGGCCCGGAGAGGCCTCCGGATGGTACTGCACACCGAACGCTGGCAGCTCGAGGTGTCTAACACCTTCCACCGTGTCATCATTGAGGTTACGGTGAGTCACCTCAAGTGCTTTGGTACCTGACACGACCTTACTTGTTCCCCTGACTGCAAATCCGTGATTCTGGCTGGTAATCAGAACTCGCTCAGTCTGGAAGTCGCGAACGGGATGGTTTCCACCCCGATGGCCATAGGGAAGCTTGTCGGTCTCGCCGCCGAAGGCCAGTGCGAGCAGTTGGTGACCGAGACAGATGCCGAACGTGGGCAGACCGGTGTCGGCGAGGTGCCTGATCTCCGGCAGCACGTACCGGACAGCAGCGGGGTCGCCGGGACCGTTGGAAAGAAAGACCCCATCGGGACCGAGCTCCTGCACGCGGGCGGCTGGCGTGGTCGCGGGGACCACCGTGACTCGGCATCCGAGTGACGTGAGGATTCGCAGGATGTTGCGCTTCATCCCGAAGTCGTACGCCACCACATGGAACCGGGCCGATCCGTCACCGACCTCCCGCTCGTCTGGGACGGTGGCTCGCGAGGCGAGGTCGAGACCTTCCATGCGGGGGCTCGCGTCCAGAGCGCGGCGCGCCTCGTCACTCGGTTGCTCACCCAGGGCGACGATGCCACGCATCGCGCCCGCCGACCGGATGTGCCGCGTGAGGCGCCGGGTATCGATTCCCTCGATGATCGGGATCCCACGTTCGGCGAGCCACGCGTCCAACGCGCCCGTGGCACGCCAACTGGAGTGTTGGCGCGCCAGCTCGCGAACGACCACGGCCGTGACCTGAGGCCTGCCAGACTCCATGTCCTCGTCGTTCGTCCCGTAGTTGCCGATCATCGTCGCCGTCATGACGACGATCTGTCCCAGGTACGAGGGATCGGTGAAGACCTCCTGGTACCCGGTCAGGTTGGTGGTGAAGACCACTTCCCCGGGCGTATGGGGAAACGAATGGCGCGCGGTTCCGGGGAACCACGCGCCATCTTCGAGCAGCACGTAGGCGGGCTGCGTCGTCGCCACTAGTTCTGGGGCTGCGGCGGTGTCGTCCCCGGGGATTGCTCGGGCTCCACGTTCAAGGGGAGCTGGGTCGGGGGAACGATCGGGGCCGGTGCAACCGGCTCACTGTCCAGCACCGACCGGGGCATCGAGGTCCTCGTGCTCATGCCGGCCAGCAGAAGTGACAGACCGAGAAAGATCCCTCCGAGCCACCACGTCGCCTTTGTGAGAATCGTCGTCGCTTGCCGGCCACCGAGAAACGAATCGCTGGATGCGCCGCCGCCCATAGCCGCAAGGCCCCCGCCCGTTCCAGCCTGGAGCAGGATGGCCGTCACCATGGCAACGGCGACGAGAATCAGGATGATCAAGAACAGTGTGAACATGCTTAGCTCGTATCGGGCCGCAAGATAGCCGGTTCAGCAGCCAAGTCAATCGAGCGGTGTCTGGACCATCGTGCCCCACGTCACCGGGTCCAGTGACGCTCCTCCGACCAAGACCCCGTCGATCTCCGACTCTCCAACGAGGTCCGCGATGTTGTCGGGCTTCACGCTCCCCCCATAGAGGATGCGCGTCTGACCCGGATCCGCCCCTTCCCTGCCCATGAAGTCCCGGATGAACGCATGCACCTCCACCGCATCGGCCGGGGTGGCCGTCTTGCCGGTTCCGATGGCCCACACCGGCTCGTACGCGATCACCACTTTCGCCAACGCCCGCGCGTCGAGGTCTTCCAGCACGCCCAGATGTCGACCCACCACGGAGAGGGTCACCCCTGCCTCGCGCTGCTCGAGCTTCTCGCCCACGCAGAGCACGGGCGTGAGACCGTGCGCCAGGAGCGACCGGACCTTGCGGCCGGTCTCGGCATCGGTCTCGCCGAACACATGGCGGCGCTCGGAATGGCCGACGAGCGCTGCCGTGGCGCCGGCATCGAGGATCATCGGGGCACTCACCTCACCGGTGAACGCCCCTTTTTCCTCCCAATGGACGTTTTGCGCCCCAACCGCGAGGTCGCCTCTGCCCCTGGCAGCCTCTGCCACAGCGTGGAGCGCGACCGCCGCCGGGAAGAACCACGCTTCTCGATCGTCGAGTAGCGGGACCCGAGCCAGAAACGTCTCCATGTAGCCGCGCGCGGCCTCGGGACCCAGGTGCATCTTCCAGTTTGCTGCGAAAATCAGTCGTTTCATGCGTCGTCCAACGCGGCTACCCCGGGGAGTTCTTTGCCTTCCAGCAGCTCGAGCGATGCGCCGCCCCCGGTCGAGACGTGCGTCATCTTGGACTCGAGCCCGGCCTGCTTGACGGCCGCCACCGAGTCACCGCCGCCAACGATCGTCGTGGCCCCCCGATCCGACGCGACGGCGAGGCCCCGGGCAACAGCGACCGTACCGGCGTCGAACGGCGGAGTCTCGAACACACCCATCGGGCCGTTCCAGACGACGGTTTTCGCCCTGCCGATCCGCTGCGTGTATTCCGCGGCGGCGTCCTCGTCGATGTCGTAGACGGCCCACCCGGGCTCGATGCGCTCACGGGGAACGTTTCTATGCGGCGCGCCGGGCTCCAGCGTCTGCGCCACCGTCACACCGCTCGGCAGCACGAGCTTGGGGCCGGCCCGCCCGAGGAGGTCCTTGGCCAGCGCGAATCGGTCGGGCTCCACCAACGACGTGCCCACTTCCAGCCCCATGGCTGCGAAGAACGTGTTGGCCATCGCTCCACCGATCAGGATCTCGTCCACTTTGGGGAGCAGCGCCTCGATGACGTCGATCTTGCCAGAGATCTTGGCCCCACCGAGCACGGCAACGAACGGCCGGGCCGGATCGGCAAGCGCCCCCTGCAGATACGCGAGCTCCTTCGCCATCAGGAAGCCCGCGACCGCCGGCTTGAGTCGACGCGCCACGCCTTCGGTCGATGCGTGGGCGCGGTGTGCAGACCCGAACGCATCGTTGACGTAGAGATCGCCAAGCTTCGCGAAGGCGTCCGCCAGGTCGGGGTCGTTTCGTTCTTCACCCGGGTAGAAACGCGTGTTCTCGAGCAGAAGCACGTCACCGCGCTTGAGGCGGCGTGTCGCCTGCTGCGCATCGGGGGACACCGCATCTTCGAGGAACGCTACCGGGATCCCGAGCTCCCGCTCGAGGACCGACACGACCGGTCGCAGCGAGAACTCTGCCTTCCGTTCTCCTTTGGGACGCCCAAGGTGGGACGCCAGAATCACCCGGCACCCTCGCTCCCTGAGCCACCGGATGGTGGGGAGCGACGCGACGATCCGCGTCGCATCGGCGACGGTCCCCTCCCGCAACGGAACGTTGAAGTCCACACGAACAAAGGCACGCTGGCCCTCGAGCGGTTGTCCCTCGAGGGCCGAGAGCGTCCGCTTCATGTCAGCCGCTGTCCGATGTACTGCAGCAGGTCCACACAGCGGGCGGAATACCCCATCTCGTTGTCGTACCAGGACGACACGTGGACCAGTGTCCCGTCCACCACGTTGGTGCTCAACGCATCGACGGTACTGGACGCGTGGTTGCCGATGTAGTCGCTGGATACGAGCGGTTCGTCACTCACGGCGAGGATGTTCTTGAGCGGCCCTGCGGCGGCAGCCCTGAACGCATCGTTGACTGCCTCGCCATTTGTCGACTTCTCGACCACGCACGTCACATCGACGAGGGACACGTTGGCGGTGGGTACCCGTAGCGCCACGCCGTCGATCTTGCCCTTGAGCGCAGGAATCACCAGACCCGTCGCCTTCGCCGCGCCGGTAGTCGTCGGGATGATGTTCAGGGCGGCCGCCCGAGCTCGCCGCAGGTCTTTGTGAGGCAGGTCCAGGATCCGCTGATCGTTGGTATAGCTGTGCACGGTGGTCATGAACCCCCGCACGAACCCGAAGCTGTCGAGGATCACCTTGACCACCGGGACCAGGCAATTGGTAGTGCACGAGGCGTTGGAGATGATGTGGTGGGCCGCCGGGTCGTACCGATCGTGGTTCACCCCCATCACGATCGTGATGTCCTCGTTCTTGCCGGGGGCGCTGATGATCACCTTCTTCGCGCCGGCCGTGAGATGGGCCCCGGCAGTCTCCTTGCTCCGGAAGATGCCGGTGGATTCGAGCACCACGTTCACCCCGAGCTTCTTCCACGGGAGCTTCGCGGGGTCCTTCTCGGACAGAACCTCGATGGTGCGACCGTCCACGACGATCGCGCTCTTCTTGGCCTCCACTTTGCCCTGGAACCGGCCATGCACCGAATCGTACTTGAGCAGGTGCGCGAGCGTTTCGGCATCGGTGATATCGTTGACGGCAACGATGTCCAGCTTGGCCTTGCTCCGCACCGCGGCCCGCAGGACATTACGGCCGATTCGTCCGAATCCGTTGATCCCCACTTTCATCGCCATCCTCACCTCCATAGCTATCAGAAGCTCTCTGGTCGCTCGCGCGACGGTGTAATTCTCTTGACCGCGACAATGGGCCGGCAGATCACGCCGCCACCGCTTTCGCTGAGTATGGGAGGGCGCGGGCAAAGGTCACCGCGCCGATCTCGGGCCATCCCCCCTCCAATAGTGCCTGGGCCGCAGCCGACATGGTTGCCCCGGTCGTGAGCACGTCGTCGACCAATATAACCGACGCTTGCTTCGCCCCTGAGCGCGATGCCGACCACCGGACATCCGGGGGGCACCGGGATGCCCGGAACGCCCCGGCGACGTTGGCTTCCCTCGCGGCGGCATCGAGTGAGGTCTGGGGTCCCGTTTCGCGAAGGCGACGGAGCACACCGGGAACGACGGGCACGTCCCATAATTCCCCCAGCGCCCGCGCGAGGATCTCGGCCTGGTTGTACCCACGCCGTTTCAGCCGCCGGTGTCCCAACGGAATCGGGATCAGGCACGCCGGGTATCGGGGTGTCACGTGTCGTGCAACGACCCGCGCGATGTCCGGCCCAAGCGCCACGTAGCCATCGTATTTGAGGTGATGCACGATCGCGCGCGCCTCTTCGCCCAACCAGACCGCGCTCCTGACCCACGCCATCGAGGCCGTCCACTCCGCACAGAAGCGACATGGACCCACCGGCGGCAGCGGTTGACGACACCGGTCGCACCCGCCGACCAACGGAGCCAATCGCGCGATGCAGACGGTACAGATCAGAGCGTCGGGGCGGCGCCGCTCCACCGCCTGCCCGCACGCGATACAGGCGTTTGGCAGGAGCAGGCGCTCGAGTGTGGAGAGCAACTTCCAGCTCATGGAACACGTCCCGAGACACCGGTAGATCCCATCGGGATCTCTCTGCCGCCCGCGCCGGACCTACCCAGTATGCTACGCTTCATTCCCCTCTCGCTCGAGGCGATCGACGGCAGCCGTGATCATATCTTCGAGTTGCTCATAGGTCTCGCGGTACACCTCGATATCACTGCCAAAAGGGTCGGCGACCTCGGCGCGATCGCCGCTCAGACCGACGTAGTCGCCCAGAAGGGTTGCTCGATTCCTCGCGCCGAGGTCTTCGGCACGGAGGCGATGGTGGCGGGCCATGGTGAGGATCAAGTCGGACTCCCCGACCCGCTCCCGCGTCAAGAGCCGCGCGCGGTGGCTCGACAGATCGAGATCGTGCTCGAGCCCCACCAGGTACGCGCCTTCGGAGGCGGGTGTTCCCTCCCACGCTCCCGTCCCGGCCGACGAGACGTCGATGCCGTCCAACCCGCGCCGATCCAACTCCCGTCTGAGAAGCGCTTCGGCGAGCGGGCTGCGGCAGATGTTGCCGGTGCACACGAAGAGGACGTGCATTACGGCGCGTAGCTCCCGGCGGCGCTCCGCAGCTCACGGAGCGGTATGGCACCTTCCCGGATGACGTGGGGGGTCCGCCCCGTGCAATCCAGGACCGTCGAAGGTGGGAGGTTGCCCAGGGTCCCGCCGTCCAGGACCACCAAGGTCCCGGCGCTCACCGCTTCGGCGAACGCCTCGACGATGGCCCCGGGTCCTGGTGCCGTCGCATGTCCGGGTCGGTTGGCCGAGGTCGAGGTGATCGGATATCCCAGCTCAGTGATCAGCCGCTGGAGGCCGGCGTGCGACGTCCACCGCACGGCGATCCCGCCCTCCGGCCCACGCAAGGCATCAGGGAGGTGACGCTCGCCGCCGGATAATACGAGCGTCAGCGGGCCGGGCCAATAGAGATCGGACAAGACGCGGGCTGCCTTCGTGAAGCGGAGCCCCTGCGCCTCTGCCATCGCTCGGCTGGACACCAACAGGAGGAAAGCCTTGCCGGCACGTCGGCCTTTGAGCTGCGATAGGGCGTTCACGTCCTCGCTCCTCGTTCGGGAGCCCAGGCCATAGACGGTCTCGGTGGGATAGGCGAGAAGTCCGCCCCGCTCGAGGTGCTCCCCCACGACGAGAACGGCCTCGCCGATCTGGGCCGCCGTGCGAAACGGCACGAGGCTCATGGCGCGACGAGGTACTCCGCAAGGAGAAAGTCCTCCTCGGTGGTGACCTTGAGGTTGCCAACCCGATCGGGGACGATCTCCACCCGTCCACCGGTGGACTCGATCAGCGCCGCTTCATCCGTGTATGCCGCGCGAGCCGCCGGCTTTACTGAGGCAAATGCCGATTCCAGGACGGTGCGTGGGAACCCCTGGGGTGTCTGCGCCCGCCAGAGATCCGAGCGATCGACCGTCTCGAGCACCCGCGCCGTTCCCGGCTTGACCCGCTTCAAGGTGTCCCCCACCCTGACAGCCGGGACCGCGGCCACTCCCGCCGCCGCGCGCTCGATCACGGCATCGATCGTCTCGACGGTGACGAACGGACGGGCAGCGTCGTGCACGAGCACGATCGCACACGCCGCGTCCAACACCGACATCGCGGCGTACACCGAATCCGCCCTGGTCCTACCGCCGGCAACGATCCTGAGACGCTCGCCGGCAACGTCGCGCAGCCAGGAAGGAGGCGCCGCAGCGGCGTCCTCCGGAAGTGCCACCACGATCTCCTTCACTCGCGGGTGCTGGGCAAAAGGCCGGACGGCGCGGAGCAGCATTGGCACACCCCGAATAGGACGAAACTGTTTGGGGATGCCGGGCCCCATTCGTTCCCCCATCCCGCCGGCAGCGATCAGCACGCCGGTATCAGGCGGCAATGCGCTTCCAGAGCTCGGACACATGGTTGATGGACACGAGGTCGAGCGCGGTGGACGGACGACTGCGGCCGGGGAGAAAAACCTGCCGGAAACCCAAGCGCTCCGCCTCCGCTATGCGGCGCTCCACACCTCCGACGGGCCGCACTTCGCCACCGAGACCCACCTCACCCACGAACATCGCGTCGGCCGGAAGCGCGATGTCGTGTAGCGTCGAACTCAACGCTGCCACCACCGCGAGGTCCGAGGCTGTCTCGATGAGGCGCACGCCACCAGTCACGTTGACGAACACGTCGAGGTCGCGGAACACGAGACCGGCGCGTCGCTCCAGCACGGCCAACAGCACCGCCAGTCGCCGGTGCTCCAGGCCGGTCGCCACTCGCTGAGGCGTGCCGAACCCGGTCTTGGACGCGAGCGCCTGAATCTCCACCAACACCGGCCGGGATCCCTCCATCAGGGCCGCCACCGCGGAGCCAGGGGTGTTTGTCTGACGACCCGACAGAAACGCCGCGGACGGGTTCTCCACGGGTCGGAGTCCGGCCCCCGTCATCTCGAAGACACCCACCTCGTCAACAGAGCCGAACCGGTTCTTCACCGCGCGAAGAATCCGGAAATCCGAGCCGCCGTCATCCTCGAAGTAGAGCACCGTGTCGACGATGTGCTCCAGCGTCTTCGGGCCCGCGATGATCCCCCCGCGCGTCACGTGGCCCACCAGCACGACCGCCGCTCCGCTCTCCTTGGCGAACCGCATCAGCCGCGCTGCACACTCGCGGACCTGGCCGACATTGCCCGGGGCACCCTCCAAGTCGTCGGTGTACATGGTCTGGATGGAGTCGACGAATACCACGCGGCTGTGGAGCGACGCGGCGCGACTCAGGATGGCGTCGACACGAACCTCCGGAAGGAGGTAAACCGCGCCGGCCTCTTCCCCGATTCGGTCAGCCCGCAGCCGCACCTGCTCTGGCGATTCCTCGCCGGAGACGTACAGCACGGGGACGCCACCCGCCACCAGGCGCGCCGCGCATTGGAGCAGGAGCGTGGACTTGCCAATTCCGGGCTCGCCACCGACGAGCACGAGCGAGCCGGGTACCAGACCGCCTCCGACCGCGAAGTCGAACTCGGCGAGGCCCGTCGGCCACCGATGCAGTCTCTCCGAGGCGATGCGGGACAACAAGACGGGTTCGGCACCCGCCCCAAGTCGGTCACCAGATTTCCGCGCGCGCCGAACCGGCTCTTCAACCAGCGTATTCCACTCGCCGCAGGAGTCACACCTCCCTGCCCACCTCGGATGCTCCGCACCGCACTCCGCGCAGCGATACACGGAGCGGTTACGCGGCATCGAATCCTTGGGGAGCGCGCTCGCTGTAGTCGGCGAACCGCGTGCACTCCTTGCGGAACGCGAGGGTGATCGTGCCCGTCGGACCGTTCCGGTGCTTGGCGAGAATGATCTCTGCCGTGCCCTCGCGGGCATCGGCCTCCTTCTCCATCACCGATCTGTACATCTCCGCCCGGTAGATGAAGATCACGAGATCGGCATCCTGCTCGATCGCCCCGGAATCGCGGAGATCGGACAACATGGGCCGTCGGTCTTTGCCACGTTGCTCGGGCGCCCGCGAGAGCTGCGAGAGTGCCACGATCGGCGTCCGCAATTCCCGGGCGAGCGCTTTCAGCGAGCGAGAGATGAAGCTGATTTCGGCCTGACGGTTTTCCGATTCTCTGGGAGCGTTCAGGAGCTGCATGTAGTCGATCACGAACATCCCGATGTCGTGTTCCGCCTTCAGACGGCGAGCCTTGGAGCGCAGCTCGAGCAGGTTCAAGGCGGGCGTGTCGTCGATCCAGATGGGCGCTTGCCCCAGGATGCCGACCGCGTAGGAGAGTTTGGAGAAATCCTCCTCGAGGAGCTTACCACGTCGGAACCGGTGCAGGTCCACCAGGCTCTCGGACGACAGCATTCGCTCCACCAGTTGATCCTTGGCCATCTCCAACGAGAACATCGCCACCGGGACCTTCGCTTCGATCGCGGCGTGCGTCGCCATGTTGAGGACCAGCGACGATTTCCCCATGGACGGACGTGCCGCCACGATGATGAGGTCGCTCGGCTGGAACCCGTTCGTGAGCACGTCCAAATCTTTGAACCCGCTGAGCACACCGTGTACCGATTCCTCTCCGTGATGGCGCGCTTCGATGCGCTCCATCGTGTCCCACACCAGCGTCTTGAGCCGTACCGCTTCGCGGATCGATCGCTGGAACGAGACATCGAACACGCGTTGTTCGGCCTGGTCGAGGAGGTCATCGACCTCATGCGGTCCCTCGTACGCCGCCTGTACGATGGAGGTCCCCGCCTCGATCAGCCGACGGCGCAACGCTCGGTCCCTGACGATGCGACAGTGGTACTCGACGTTGGCAGCGGTCGAGACGACGTCGAGGAGGTCAGCGATGTACTCGACACCACCGGCCGATTCGAGGTCGCCGCGGCGCTGGAGATGGTCGCGCAGGACGATGGGGTCGATGACATCGCCCTTTTCGAGCAACTGCATCATGGCGCGGAAGATCCGTCGGTGTGCATCTCGGTAGAACGCGGTGTCGCCCAGGAGTTGGGCCGCCTTGAGCGCGGCGTCCTGGTCTATGAGCATCGCCCCGAGGACGGCCTGTTCGGCCTCCTCACTCCAGGGGGTCTGCCGCGCGGCGTGAGCGTCAGCTGGACTGGGCGACGAGCTGGCGTGCGATACGGACGTCATCCCACGTGGGCTTCTTCCAATGGGGGTTGCGGAGCAGCGCCGCCGGATGGTAGGTGACCACCAGCGGGATACCTCGGAAGTCGTGCACCTTCTTGCGCATGGCGCCGAGCGGCTGTCGAATGCCGAGCAGCGTCTCCGCTGCCGTCCCTCCCATAGCAAGTATCACCGCTGGCCGCAGGAATTCAAGTTGGCGGTACAGGTAGGGAACACATGCCTCGATTTCGCTCGGATTCGGCTTGCGGTTGGCCGGCGGACGGCACTTGACCACGTTGCAGATGTACACCTGCTCCCGCGGAAGATCGATTGCGGACAAAATTTCCGTGAGCAGCTCGCCGGCCCGACCCACGAACGGCCGGCCGGTTTCGTCCTCGGTCGCCCCGGGGCCTTCGCCCACCACCGCGAGCCGCGCGTCCACCGGCCCCTCGCCCGGCACGGCATGGGTCCGGGACTCACACAGGGGGCAGAGTCGGCAGGTCCGGATGCGCTGCGCCAGTGCATCCAGGTCGAGTTGTGCCAGGGGATCGGCGTTGAACAGATCCCGTGGCGGGGCCGGCACCACCATTCCCCGCTGCGGGATCGGCGGGGCATCCCGCAGCCAACGCGGTGGTGGCTGGTCGCTGGGCAGTCCGGCCTGCACGGCACCCACTGGGGGTACGTCCGGCGCTGCCCCGTCGAAGAACAAGGGCGGATCGGCGAGCTCCATGCGCTGCCGCAGATATCGTGCGAAGAGCGACCGCGGGTCCGTCACAGCAACCGTTCGACCGCGTCGAGGATGCGATCTGCTACCTCGGGCTTGGGCAACAGTTCGAGCGGCGTCTCGCCGTGCTCCCCGATCAAGGTCACGCGGTTGGTGTCCACCTCGAAGCCGCTGCCCAACTCGTCGGCGCGATTGAGGACGATGAGATCCAGACCCTTCCGATCCCGCTTGCTCCGGGCTCGCTCCGTCGCGGTTCCGGTTTCCAGCGCGAAGCCCACGGTGACCGCCCCAGGCTTGCGCCGCGCCGTGGTCAGCTCCAGAACGTCGGGTGTGGGCACGAGATCCAGGTTGAAACCGCCGTCCGAGCGCGACGGCTTGCCGTCAGCCACGACGCGCGGGGCAAAATCCGCGGGCGCAGCCGCCATGATCAGCACGTCCGCATCCGGCAGCCGCTGTTCCACGGCTTGGAGCAACTCCGCGGTGGTCGTGATCCGAACCACCTCGGGTCCGTACGGTGGCGGCAGGGTGGTTGGCCCGGCTATGAGAATCACCTCGGCCCCGCGCGCAAAGGCTCTCGCCGCGAGGCTGTAGCCCATCTTTCCGCTTGACGGATTGGTGAGGACTCGGACCGCATCGAGCGGCTCTCTCGTCGGTCCCGCTGTGACCAGCACCCGCCGACCGCTGAGGCGGCTGTCGGCGCCGACGATCAGCCGTTCCACCTCGGCCAGGATGTCCTCCGGCTCCGCCATTCTGCCGGGACGCTCGCTCGGCCCCTCGGCGAGCGCACCGATCGCCGGCCCGACGACGGCCCAACCACGCTCGCGAACCATTGCCAGACTCCGCTGGGTCGCAGCGTTGGCGTACATCTCGTCGTTCATGCTGGGCGCCACGAGCACCGGGGCCCGCGTGGCGAGGAGCACGGCGGTCAGCAGATCGTCTGCAAGACCCTGCGCCGCCCGGGAAAGGAGATTGGCCGTCGCCGGTGCGACGACGATGACATCCGGTGTGCGGGCGAGATCGATGTGGGCGAGGGCTCGGTCCCGGTCCCAGAGAGAGGTATGGACCGGTCGTCGCGTGAGCGCTTCGAAGGTGAGCGGCCGCACAAACTCCGTCGCGGCCGCCGTGAGGATGACGTCAACCGCCGCGCCGCACTCCGTCAGCCGCCGGGCGAGGATGCATGACTTATAACAGGCGATCCCCCCCGACACGCCGAGGACGACGCGCCGGCCGGCGAGGCTCACGTCTCGTGACGACGGCGCCGAACCAGGCGGAAGTTGAGCGCTCCCGATACCAGGCTCTCGAGGGCTTGGGTGGTGAGTTTCTTCTCGTCGAGCGACCGATCCCGCGGGAAGTCGTTGACAAAACGTGCGAACTTCGCCGCAGCCAGCACCCCCAAGTACTTGGTGCCCGCGCGATCGGCCAAGTCTTCCGGCGTGAATACGTACATCTGCTCCTCTAGACCTGACGCGTTCCTGAGTTCGTGTTCTCTTGACGGTACCGGGCGAGGTCGCGCCGCAACGTCCGGACCCGTGCTTCGACGTCGGGCAGGCGTTGCGCCCGAACCCCACCCCCGTCAATGATCTCGGCTATCTCTTCGAGCGCTCGGTCCAACCGCTCGTTCACCACGACGTGATCGAAATTGGGTGCCGCCTGCAACTCCTCGTCGGCCCGAGCCAGCCGACGCTGCACCTCTTCGGGGGATTCCGAGCCCCGGCCCCTGAGCCGCGCGATCAGCACCTCGGCCGACGGCGGGAGCACGAAGATCGCCACCGCATCGCGACGGCTCGCGCGCACCTGCCAGGCACCCTGGATCTCGATGTCGAGGAGCACGTGGCGTCCTCGCCCCAGCTCCCGTTCGACTTCAGCGTTGAGCGTGCCGTACAGGTGACCGCTGTACTCCGCCCACTCGAGAAACTCGCCGGCATCACGCCGCCGGCAGAATTCCTCCCAGGTGTAGAAATAGTAATCTACACCGGGGCGCTCGTTTTCGCGCGGTGGGCGGGTGGTCGCCGACACGCTGAACCCGACATCCGTCCGCGACGTCACGAGACGCCTGGCGAGCGTCGTCTTACCCGCTCCCGACGGAGAGCAGAGAATGAGCAGGCTGGGCGTCACTCCAGATTCTCCACCTGCTCCCGCACCTTCTCGAGCTCGGCCTTGAGGTCAATGGCGGCAGCCGTGATGACGGCGTCGTTCGCCTTCGAGCCGATGGTATTCACCTCGCGAAGCATCTCCTGCCCGAGAAACGCCAGGCGCCGGCCCACCGCGCTCCGGGAGGCGAGAGCCTCCCGAAACGCGCCAACGTGGGTCCGCAACCGTACGATCTCTTCGGTGATGTCCATCTTGTCTGCCAAGAACGCGATCTCCTGAGCGAGCCGGTTTTCGTCCGCGGCACGCCCATCCAACAGCTCGGTGACGGCCTGCCGGAGTCGGTCCCGCTCCGCGACCAGGCGCTCGGGCGCTTGCGCTCCGATGTCGCCGAGGCGGGACTCGATGGTCGTCAGGCGTTCGTCGAGATCGGTGGCCAGTGACGACCCCTCGCGCTCCCGCGTCTCGACCACCTGAGACGCAACGGCGTCCAGGAGCGCTAGGAGCGGTGTGGCATCCGTTTCCGCGACCTCGGCCTCGGCGAAGGTGAGCACTTCGGGCTGACGCGCGATGAAGCCCAAGTCGACGTCACCCTGAAGCCCGAGCACCCGCTTGAGCTCCTCGAGCGCCGCCAACACGCTCCGAGCGCGATCCAGGTCCAACTGCACGCTCACCGGGCTAACCGGTGATGCCGTCCATCGAACCAACAGGGTGGCGTGGCCCCTCTCCATGTGCAGACGGAGACGCTCGCGCAGATCGGCCTCCAGCCGCTGCAGCTCTGACGGCAGCCGGCACTGCACGCTGAAGTGCCGGTGGTTGACCGTACGCAGCTCCACCATGACCCGTCCACCCGCGAACGGGCCCTCGGCCGTCCCGAATCCGGTCATCGATCTGGGCACGGATTCTCCCCTCTCGTCAGCGTGCGACGGGCACCGGCGTCCGGCGGCCCGTCACCGCAACGAAGCTGAGTCAATTTCCGAACGTCCATGACACCCCGAAATACTGTGCATTGACCGGATAGGCGAGGCCCGGGACGTATTCCGCGTCCGTGAGACGCGCATTCCTGAGGGCCCAGAACGCGGTGAAATCCACCAACTGGAACTCGATCTGGGTCTCCCAGAAGGTCGCTTCGGGGAGTGCGATCACGCTGCCGTCCGCGCGGGCGCCCGCTGTCCCAGCACCCCAGGTCTCGATCGCCACCTGCGCCTTGAGATCGAACGCGCCGGAGCGGAACGTCCTCCAGTATTTGGAGCGCCAGGTGAGGGCCGCGCGCACATGCTGCGGCGGTTGCAGCCCGGCCGGCGTCCCCGAGAGGGGATCGGAGTACCAACCCGAGAGCGTCAGCGCCTTCCAGGGCCGGAGCGTCGCCTCGACCCTCAGGTACGTCGTCTCGCCCGCCGCGCCCAGGGACGGGACGATCGGGAGGTCGGCGTAGGGACGCGGTTGAAACGCGTCCTGCCTGGCAAGCGTCACCGTTCCCGACAGCCAACGGGTGTCGAGACCGGCCCGGGCGGCGAGGTCGCGAGTCGGGATGACCGAATCGTCGACGAGCGCCGGCGCTTGCACCGCCTCTCGGAGGGTCGCTTCACCCGCAAGCGTGACCGGACCGAGGTACACCCCGACCGCCCCGCGAACCCACTGTGAGTGCCGGTCTCCACGATGCCGCCGATACCCACCATCGGCGGCAAGCACGATGCCGCGGACCGGCACCCAGCCGATCCGTCCCTCCACGCCGACCGGGGTCCGGGCGTCTGCCACTCGGCCCACTGCATCCACCGTCCAACTGGGACGCCGATACCGTACGCCCAGATGCGCCTGCCGGACACCGTGATCGCTCAGCACTGCACCGGAGTCGGCCGACCACACGCTCGAAGCCAGTCCCGTTTCCACTCTGAGGCCCAGACCGTCGGGGCGGGTCGCCGCTGAGAGGGTGATCAGCATGTCGGTGCGAGCACCGTTGCGCGTGGGTACGGACGTTCCAGCTCCGGAGGGAAGACCATCCCGGTCCACATCCTGGCGTCGGATCTGATAGCTCGCCCCCACGCGACCGTCCGGCATCCATGACACTCGAGCCCACACGTCGAATAGGTCCGCCCCGGCGGCACCGCCGGGGCCGTCGGTGCCGGCATAGTTGGCGGCCAAGTCGAGCTCGATCCCCGAGGCCGTGCGCTTCTGGAACAGCGCCGCATACTGGGCCGACTTGAATGCCCCCGATTGCACATGGATCTTCGAACGCACAACGGGCGTCTCGTGTCGCTCCGTCACGAGGTACGCTCGCAGCATCCCGGGAAGCACTTCGATGTCGACGCGACGAAAGTAGGTCAACGGGAAATCGCCGGGATCCACGAACACGGTGTCGCCCCCAAGCGGCTCCCAGCGCATGCCATCCCAGAACACCTCTAGCGCCGCGCCACCGCGCCCGCCGTACTGCACGTACTCCGGCTGTCCAATGAACCCGGCGCGGGCCACGTAGACGCCGGGGATCCGGGCCAGCAGATCGGCGAGGGTGAGTGCACCGGCCCAGAGGAGGGAATCGCGCGTGAACGTGTAGCGACTTCCGGGCGGCAGGGGCCCTGGTGGAACTTCCGGCTCGAACATTGGGAGCGTGCGCCCGTGCGCGAACGGGTCATGTGGGATCTGGGAGTCGGGTGCCGCTCCAGGAAGGCTGTCCGCGCGCACCCGTGTCGTGTCCTGCCCTGCCGCGGTCGGTGCCGCAACGAGCGTGATGACGGCGAGCGCCGCCGCGACCCGCCTGGCGGCGGTCACCCCCCTGCGCGCCCCAGCACCAGCTCGGTGAAGAGCCGAACACCCATCCCGGTGGGCCCTTTCGCCAAATCGGGTCGGTCGGTCTCGGTCCACGCGGTGCCGGCGATATCGAGATGCGCCCACGGGAACTGATCGACGAACTCGCGCAGGAACCATCCGGCCGTGATGGTGCCGGCCGCCCGACCGCCGACGTTCTTCACGTCAGCGAAGTCCGACTTGATCTGCTCCCGGTACTCGTCCCACAGCGGAAGCGGCCAACACCGCTCGCCCGCCAAGTCGCCCGCCTGCCGCACCTCGTCGACGAGCTGGTCGTCGTTTCCCATGAGGCCGGTTGCATGGTGCCCGAGCGCGATCACCACCGACCCGGTCAGCGTCGCCGCATCGACGACGCAGGCCGGTTTGAACTTCCGGGCGTACGACAACGCGTCACTCAGCAGGAGCCGGCCTTCCGCGTCGGTATTGACGATCTCGATGGTCTTACCGAGGTGGCCGCGCACGATGTCGCCGGGCTTGATGGCGGTCCCGGAGGGGAGATTCTCGGAGGCTGGAATGATGCCGACCACATTGATCTTCGGCTTGAGGTGACCCAGCGTCTCGAACATGCCGAGCACGGCGGCGGCGCCCGACATGTCGTACTTCATCTCCTCCATCTTTTCCGGGGGCTTGAGGGAGATCCCGCCGGAGTCAAAGGTGACCCCCTTCCCGACGAAGCAGAGCGGCGCACTCCGGGCACCGGCCCCGCGATATTCCAGCGTGATGAGCTGCGGGTCCTGCGCCGTGCCCTGCGCCACCGCAAGCAGCGCCCCCAACTCCCCCTGTGCTATGTCCTCCCTGCCCAGGACCGTGACCCGATAACCATAGGCCTTGCCAAGCTTGCGCGCGACGCCCGTGAGGTAGCGCGGGGTGCACACGTTCCCCGGGAGAGCCTGGAGATTGCGCGCCAGGACATGCCCGTCGGCGATGGCCGCCCCGATCCGTCGGCCCCGCTCCAGATCCGCCCGTTCCTCCCGGCCCGCTACGATCTCGAGACTGCCGAGCTTCGGCGTGTCGTCTTTCGCCTTGAACGCATCGAACCGCCACGCCCCCTGGGCGATGCCCTCGACGACGACTTGGCCCACGGTCTGCTGGGCCACGCCCCCACGCGCCTCGGGAATCACGTGGAACGCCATGGCCTCGGCGCGCAGGGCGAGTGCGCGCTTCGCCGCCACAGCCGCCGCGCGCCGGATGGCGCCCCGAGTGATTTCTCCGTGGGCGCCCATGCCCACCAACAGCACCCGCGTGGGCCGCTTGGCGGGATAGAGCGTCGCCACCTGGTCGCGCGTGCCGCTAAAGTCCCCAGTCGCCAAGAGACGGCCGATGGCCCCGCCAGTGTGCGAATCCAGGGACAAGAGGGAGGTCGGGACCTTACGCGATGTCAGCTCGTCGACGGCAATGGCGAGCAGTGGCAGACTCACGCGCTCGAGTGGAACGACTTTGACAGAGGAATTCACGTGCTGTACCGGAGTTGACGTGGATGCGGGTCGGAAACCGTGGATCGAGCGGCATCGATGCCGCAAGGTGGCCTGAAGGTTAGCCGAAGCCCGAAACGACGGCAAGTTGGGGCTCTTGGACGGCGGAGGCTCTCGAAGCGCAATCAGCTGACGAGCTGCTCACCGCTGGACATCGACTTGCTGAGTGCGGGCGCGGGAGTGCGGTAGGCCCCGCACTCGGTGACACCGCCGCAGGCGGTGCGACACGGTCAGAGATGCACGCGGCCCTTCGTCACCTCCCAGTTCTCCCAGAATCGGATGTAGTAGTAGCGCGACCGATCTTGCGGCACGCGCCACCATGGATGCTCTGCATCGTCGATCGGTCGCAGCACGGTCGCCTCGGCGACCGACGTGCGCTTACCGCAGAATGGGCAGAGTATCGACTCGACGTCGGGGGCGACCCACCAGATGTACGGTGCCTTGGCGGCCTCCACCCACGCGGCGCAGCCGTGCACCGTGGGGACGTGCTGGATTGGCGACCCGCCGACCATTTGGGTAAAACCGCAGAACCGGCACTGCCGATAGCGTCGTTCGGTCGGATCGATACGGGGCCCGTAGAATCCGGTCCGCTTGCAGTCCGGGCACGGCTGGGGGTCGCGCCCTTCCCCGAACGCCTCGAAGCACTCGTTGTCCCAGTCGTCCATCGTGTACGCCACCTGCCCCCCGGAATCCAGTTGCTCGGAGCTCGGTGGTTGCACGGGACGCTTGCCCTCCCGGGACCAGCTCGTTCTCGATCGTGTGGGACTCATGGCATCTATCGATCCGGCCTGTCGAGACCTGGAGCATATCGAGCCACCCCACCCGCTGCTGTGCCTTCCCGCACAAAATGTATTTCAAAACCGCGCTAGGGCCAGCCGGCGCCGTGGTGGCGCCCTGGACCGACCTGTTAGAATACGCGTCATCGACAACTTCCCACGCGGCAGCGAACCTCGAAGGCCTCGCAGCGCGTGTCCCGGATTTCGACGAGATGCAGTGAACGGACAAGATGCCGAAGAAGACCGGGCGCCTCATCGCCCTCGTGGTCGCCCTGGTGGTGCTCGGGGCCGCACTCATCCTGGGTAGCCGCGCCCTGGTGCAGACGGAGTGCGAGCTGTGTGTGACGTTCAGGGGGGTCACCACCTGCCGCCGCGGGTCCGGATCCGACCAGCGGGAGGCGATTCAGGCCGCCCAAAAGGCCGCGTGCGCCGTAATGGCCGGGGGCATGAACGAAAGCATCGCCTGCGGCAATACGCCCCCTGCCAACGTGCAGTGCACCGGCAACTGACGACGGAACGGGTCCTATGAGCGCCTTCCTGCAACGCGGGATCCTCGGCAACTCCGTCGAGTCGTGGACCGTCGCCGTAGCCATCGCCCTCGGCGTCTTCATCGTCCTCAAGATCGCCGTCCGGGGGATCCACCGGCGGGTTGCCTCTCTAGTAGCACAGACCACGTCCACGGTCGACGACGTACTGGCCGACGTGTTCGGCCGCACCAAGGGCTTCTTCCTGCTCGGCCTGGGGGCGTATCTCGGGGCACGCACGCTGGAGTTCCCCGACGAGGTGTGGTCCGCCTTCACCCAATTCATTGTGGTGATCGGGTTGATCCAGGGCGGCCTGTGGGCCGGTGCCGCGGTGTGGTCGCTACTGGAAACCTACCGCCGCGACCGGCTGGCCGACGACCCGGCGGCGGCGACCACCGTTGGCGCCATGAACTTCCTGCTGCGAGTCGTGGTCTGGGCCGTGGTGCTGGTGCTGGTGCTCGACAACCTCGGCGTCGACATCACGGCGCTGATCACGGGCCTTGGCATCGGCGGCATCGCCATCGCCTTGGCGGTGCAAAACGTCCTCGGCGACCTCTTTGCGTCGTTGTCGATCGTGCTGGACAAGCCGTTCGTCATCGGAGACACGCTGGGGATCGACGAGCACATCGGCAAAGTCGAGCACGTCGGGCTCAAGACGACGCGCATCCGCAGCCTCTCGGGCGAGCAGCTGATCATCTCGAACGGCGATCTCCTGAAGAGCCGTATCCGCAACTTCGGGCGGCTGTTCGAACGGAGGATGCTGTTCACGATCGGCGTGACGTATCAGACGCCGCGCCACAAGCTGGAAAGGATCCCCACCATCCTGCGCGAGATCATCGAGCGCCAGGAGCACATACGGTTCGACCGAGCCCACTTCAAGACCTACGGCGATTCCTCACTCAACTTCGAGACCGTCTTCTACGTCACGGTGCCGGACTTTCGGGTTGCCATGGATATCCAACAGGCCGTGAACTTCGAGATCTACCGGCGGTTCGAGGAGGAAGGGCTGGAGTTCGCGTACCCGACCCGCACCCTGTATGTGGTCGGCCAATCGACGCAGAGTCCACCTAACCGGCAGGACTGATGCCGGCCGATCGGCCTCGGGTGGGCCCGTGGCTCAGACGATATTCGGAGCGGGAGCAACCGAGTCGCAAGGAGCGGGTTCAGGAGATCGCGCTGGGGGCTGGGGTGGGGACCATCTTCCTCGTGCTTCTCGTCGCGGTGCTTCTCGTCTTCCTGCGCTCCCCGTTGCCCACGCTTGCCGGCCTCGTGGCGTTGTGGGCGATCGGATTCGTGACCCTCACGTTCAAACGGCGGCGCGCCGAGCGACGCGAGCGCGCTCTCCGCCGATCCATTGACGAGCACGTCGACCGCTGATCGCCGCCGCCCGTTCTAGCGCTCCCCAACGACGAGGCGCTCGACCCACTTCAGCAGCGCCAAGCTCAGGAGCGCGAATCCCAGCACCCCGGCAAATGGGATCACGACGATCGCGACGAATCCGGCCATCAGCTTCCGACCGACGGCGGTCGCGGGATCGAGCACGGCAGCGTTGTTCGACACGATCCAGAACGGCACCACCACCTGAAGCCAGGCAATGTTGATCACCAACCACACCCACACGTAGGGACGCGGCCAGATCGACTGGTGGCCTGATTCGGATCGACGAGGCATGCCTGACTCGTTTGGTGGCGCACGAAATGTAGTGGGGAATCGACCCTGCGGTTGTTCTGTGGTGCCGCGACCGTGCCCGTGATCGCCGCTTGTCGCGCATCGAGATACGAGGGAGGTGCCTTAGGGAGCGCGGGAGTGAGCGAGGCCGGCGGTGAGCTTGCGGAGCTTGGCCCCCTCGGCCTCTGCGCCGAGCCGCTCGTATCCCCTGATCGCCTCCGCCGCGATCTCAATGGCCTCGTCGATACGCCCGCTGTCTGCCAGTACCCGCGCGAGGTCACGGCGGGAATTCGCCGCCAGCAAGGGCCGGCCACGCTCCTCGGCGATCGCCGCAACTTCGCGAAGCGTCGTTTCGGCCTCGCTGGGGTTCCCTGCGGCTGCCAGGGTTCCAGCCCACACGCGACGGTCCTCGGCCTCCCCGACCACATCTCCGATCTTGCGGCGCAGTTCCATCACCTGCTCGATCTCCCGCCGCGCGACCGCCGCCTCTCCCGCTGCCAGCCTGATCTCGGCCCGCCCGCCCCGTGCCAGCGCCGTAAGCCGTCGGTCGCCGGAGGCCTGTGCCTCCTCGACCGCACGGTCAGCGCTCTCCAGTCCCTTGGCGAAATCCCCCTGATCGCGGTAGGTGATCGCGAGGTTGTGCAGCGCCTCTGCGGCACCTGCCTTGAGGCCGGCGCGCTGAAATGCCGCCAGCGCCGACGTGTACGACCCGATCGCCCGTCCGAAGTCCCCCTGCATGTTGGCAATGATGCCGAGGTTGTTGGAACACCGTCCGACCGTGGCGTGGTCACCGACCCGTTCCGCCTCGGCGAGGGCGAGGGCCACGAAACGCGCAGCGTCGTCCACCCGCCCGCGCTCCAGTGCCAACGCACCCGAGACATTGAGCGCACGCATCTCGGTTGCCCGGTCCCCTCGCGCCCGCGCCTCCCGCAACGCCACTTCGATCCAGCATTCCGCCGTCGCGTTCTCGCCCAGCCGTGCGTAGGCGATCCCCGACAGCAGCGCCAGGCTTGGCGAGCGCTCCGTCTCCTCCGCCGGCTGCGCGCCGAGCAAAGCCACGACCGCAGCATGCTGTCCAGTCGCCGCGAGCGACTGCGCTTTCCTCAACAACTGAAGTGAGTCACCGGCGCTCATGTCAATACGAAACGGCGTACCCGGAGTACGAGACGGCATATCCCGAGTAACTCGCCTCTCCGAACAGATCCACAATGAACCGCTTCTCCTCCACCGACTGCGTGTCATCGAGAGTCACCCACGGGTCGAACGGCTTCGGCCGCGTCCAGACGTGCAGGCCTTCTCGCTCGATCGTGTCGTCGAGTAGGTCGATGCGTCCATCCCGATTCAGGTCGGGATCAGCTCCCGAGTACCAGAGCGTGAGCAGAGCCGGGTCCCGGGGGTTGAAGATGAGTCCGCTGGGTCCGACGTGGACCCGGAGCTCGACCGTATCGACCCGCACCGTGATGAGGACCCGATCGCCCGACTCACCGTCCGGCCATGCGACCAGGGATGTCTCGTTCAGCGCGAGATCGAGGAACGGCAACCACGTGTCGTCGGTTGACCGATAGTTGATCCGCACCGAGGTCGCCGTGCCCTGGGTCGCCCAGAACGAGACTTCGGGACGATCGAGGGGCGGGACGGTGACCGGCGAGGGGAGAACCACGTCGTCGGGACCGGACACCGCCGTGAACTGCAGCGGCAGCGATGGGTCCCACCGGAGCATGTGAAACGTTGCTCTGTTGCCCCCCTGGTCCGCAGGATCAAAAGGCGGAGGGATGGGAGGGCCGGTCGAGTCGGCGCAGGCGAGGAGGATCGCGACTCCCGCGCTCAGCGCGACGAGAAGCTTCCGGGAACGCATGATGGCACCTCCGTTTCGTCCTGGGCTTCCAGACGGCGCACACCTTCCGTCTGGACGCAGGGGCCCGACCACGTCACGCCGCATACCACGTACCCGCGAGCCGATTCCTCTAACTTATTGTAATATAACATGTTAGCGGACGTGATTCCGGGTTCACCCCTGGGGCGGCCGGGACCACCTGGGTCGTTCCGCACCAGAGGCGTGGCTAGCCGTCCTGGCCCCCCATCGAGAGCAGTCGGCGAAGCCGCTTGCGCGAGATCCCGAGGCGGCGAGCCGCCTCGCTCCGGTTCCCGTCGCAGTACTTCAGGGTGGCGTCTGCTACCGCCGACTCGATGGCGTCCAGGGTGGCAGGAAACGGGAACCGGCCCTCGCCCACGACCACCGGTTTTCGCTCCGGGATCAGCTCATCGATCGCGAGCGTGCCCTCGGGCGACAATAGCAGTGCCCGCTCGACGGCGTTGCGAAGCTCGCGGACGTTGCCGGGCCACCCGTGCTCCCGCAGCGCCCGTCTCGCGACCTCGTCCAACGGGGGTTCCGGCAGCTCGTGCTGGAGGGCGGCCCGGCGAAGCAGTTCGTTGGCGATCAGAACCACGTCGTCCCCCCGCTCACGCAGTGGCGGAAGGCGCAGCACCACCACGCTCAGACGGAAATAGAGGTCTTCACGGAATTCCCCGGTGCGGACACGTTCTTCCAGCCGTTCATTGGTGGCGGCGAGGATCCGAACATTGGCGAAGCGCCACTTCGTGCCCCCAACCCGCCGCACCTGCTTGTCTTCGAAAACGCGCAGCAACTTGGCCTGTGCATCCACAGGGAGCGTTCCGATCTCGTCGAGGAACAGCGTTCCCCCCTCGGCGAGCTCGAACAACCCAGGCTTGGCCGCGTGTGCGTCGGTGAACGCCCCGCGCTCGTGCCCGAACAGCTCCGACTCCACGAGCCGCTCCGGAAGCGCGGCGCAGTTGACCGCCACGAACGGTGCCCGCCGGCGGGGCCCTCCCTCGTGGATGGCGCGCGCGAGCAGTTCCTTCCCTGTCCCCGTGTCACCTACGATGAGGGCGGTCGCCTCGCCGTGCGGTAGCAGTCGCCCCGCTCGGGTCAGCGTCGCCTTGAGGGCTGTGCTCTCCCCGACGATGGTGCTGAACGCCTCAGGCTTCACGTCGCCAACGCCGTTGTCCCGCTGGCGGCCAGCGCGATGCCGAGCTACCGCCTCGTCGGTGGCGTTGTGCAGGACTTCCAGATCCTCTGGGAGTGCGAAGTAGTCGGTGGCCCCGCGCCGGACCGTCGCCGCGGCTATCCGGCGGCCCGGGTCGGCGCCGACGGCAAGCACGGGAATTGGCGGCGGGACGGCATGGCGATCGAGCCAATCGAGCGCGGCCATTTCGTCCCCGCCTGCCGCGAGTACGACTGCGGCAACCTCGGGCGGAACAAGCCCGACATCGTCGGGACCCACCACCCGCAAGTCCACGCCCAGATCCCGGCTCAGCTGCCCCCAGAACTCCCCGAACGAAGTCGACAGCTGGACAACGAGCAGCGTGACCGACCCAACACGCGGAGTCAGGGGCTCGTACTGAACACGGTCTGGGGCGGATCGCCCCATTTGCGTGCGATCACTCACGCACGGCTCCAGGTTGGTGCCATTTGAACCAAGGAGTACGAAACGTACCACCTGACGTCGGCCCGTCAATACTCCGTAACGCTCTGCCGTAAAAATGTTTACACCGACGAATGTCAGGGGTCTCATGTTTGCGACATTACGGGTCGCAGCGCAGAAGCCACGAAGTGACGCCCAATCCCATCGGTCCCGGAGGACTCCATGGCGCTCGCCGTTTCGCCAGGCGCGAAATTGTCGACCCTGGCGAAAGCCGCCGGCCGCAGCAACGGCGCCATGCTGGCCCGACGGCGAGTGTATTGGGAAACGGGCCCGATCGAAGAGCGCCCGGGAGACGCGTTCGGTGACACCGCGCGGGCCATCGCCGAGGCCGTATCGGCCAAGGATGGGTACACACGCGCGCACTCGCGTCGCGTTGCCCGCTATGCCGCGGCATTGGCCAGCGAGCTGGGAGTGGGGAGTCGCAGCGTCAGGGAGATCGGGTTCTGTGGGCTCCTGCACGACGTGGGAAAGATCGGCATCCCAGACACTGTGCTGTGCAAGATGGGACCCTTGTGCGATCAGGAGCTGCGCCGAATCAGGCGACACCCCGTCATTGGCGAGCGCATCCTCGGGCCGCTGCTGCGCACCCATCCGCGGATCCTCGCGGCGGTTCGCTGGCACCATGAACGGTTTGACGGCAGTGGCTTTCCCGACGGCCTTGGCGGCGAGGAGATTCCACTCGAGGCGCGGATCGTGGCGGTCGCCGACGCATACGACGCCATGACGTCCGAACGGCCGTACCGCCCTGCGCTCCCCGTGCGGCGCGCCGTACTCGAGCTGCGTCGCTGCAGCGGCAGTCAGTTCGACCCGACGTGCGTGGCGGCGTTTTTGAGACTGCTCGAGAGGATTCGTCGTACCGGGTGTCAGGCACGGCGACGGGCTGCCCGTCGCTGGCGGGTCGTTGCCCGGCGCGGAGAACGGCCGGGGGCACGTCGACCGGCGGCAGGCACCACTGTACGCCGACACTCCCACCGGGTACGCGTCGCCGGCAAGGCAACCTCTCCGGAAATCGGCTCATCCTATCGACCGCCGGCAGCATCTGAGAGAAAGGTGCGCCCCCGAGCGCCTCCCCCGGGACGGAGGAATCAGCACGACCCTTCCATCAGCCAAGGGGACCGCCATGCGGGCCGTGTATGCGTGCGGGTGCATTTTCTCCGGCACCGATTGCGAGACCGGCGCCGTGGAAATCACCATGCAGTTCTGTCCGATCCACGAGGCGCACCAGACCTGCATCGCCCAGCGCCCAGACCCGGCACCGCACGTCCGTCGGTGCTGGTCGCCTACCGGAGGGCCCGGAATCAGTCCTCAACTCGCAGCGGCGGCGTCCGAAGCCCGAAGGTCGCCGGACCTCCAGCCAACGTCGTTCTGAGTTCAGACGACCTCTTAGATGTACTGGCTTATCGTATTATACAGCAAGGGTTTACAAAGACCACCTCAAGTATTGACTGGGCTCCGGAAGCTTGGCCGATGCCAGGGGTAGCCTGACCGGGTGCCTGGCCTGTGGCCCGCCCCACGGAGCATGCCGGCGCCTGCGGTATGAAAACGGAAGAGCCCTGCACGTCATCAGTGCAGGGCTCCTGAGTGCCCGAGGACGGAGTCGAACCGTCACCCCGTTGCCGGGACGGGATTTTGAGTCCCGCGCGTCTACCAGTTCCACCACTCGGGCTGTAGCGCAAATATAGCGGGACTGGGTCGTGGCTGCGGAAACCGGAACCTTACATCCCCGGCCCTCCCGGCCCCCGCCCTTGCCCTCCACGCACGCGCTCGATCTGCATCTGCAGCCGGCGCCACGCGAGGGTCAACTGCGCGCGCTGTACCGGACTGAGGAAACTGGCGAATTCGCGTTGCTCGGTTCGCGCGCGTTCCACGCGCTCGGTCTCCAAAGCGAGCAGGTCGTCGATCAGCTTGGCCACGCTGTCGGCATTGGCCGCCATACCGGGACGCATCTGCCCCTCGAGCGCAAACCACAGGTTCCGTTCACGGAGGGCCAGCGTGGTTCGGGCCTCGAACGATTGGCGCGTTATGTCCTCCAGCCGGCGATACTGCTCGTCGGTGAGGCCGGCCTGCGCCCGGTAGTTGGCCATGAACCGCTCCACGACTTGCTGCTGCAGCACCTGGCGCCGAACTTGGGGGTTCTGGGCCGCCAGCGGTCCGACCTGCACCGCGAGCAGCGTCGCCAATACGATCGCTCCGCGCATCATCCCTCCATGCTCTTCAACAACTGAGTCAGCTCGTTCTCGTCCAGGTCGTCCAGCCCAACGGGGACCAGATCCGACACCGGAGCATCCATCCGGAGCGAATCCAGCACCTCGCTCAACTCGGCCACCGCAAGTTCTTGGATCTCCACTGGAACGGCGCCAGCTTGCCTCCCGTCCGACGGCCGGGCGAGTTCCCGGATCCCGAACCCGACGGCGAGCACCACCGCGGCAGCCGCCGCAAGCTGCACCAGCCTCGCGCGCTGCCACCACTGGCGCCGCACCGGCCTGGCCCTGAGACGAGCCGTCACCGCCGCGGCAACGTGCTCGGCGTCGATGCGGTCGGCCGCCTCTGCCCCGAGTCGCGGGGCGAGCTGCTCCAGCATCTGCTCGCGTTCGTCCATCATCGTCGTCCTCCGGCTCACTCCAGGGCGACTTTCAGCCGCCTGACCGCGTGATGGTAGTGCACCCGCGCCGCTCCCACCGACGTCCCCAGCGCCGCAGCGATATCTGCGTACTCGGCACCGTGCTGCGCCCGCATGAGAAACACGTTCCGCTGCATCGTCGGAAGCTGGGATACCGCCTCGCCGAGCCGCTCCAGTAGCTCCCGACCCACAACCTGCTCATGCGGACCATGCCGTACATCCGGAACATCCCGGTCTTCGATCGACAACACCTTTGCACGTGTTCGCCGGCGGCCAAGATCCTTCAATGCGTTCGATCCGATAGCGAACAGCCACGTGCGGAAACTGGACTTCCCCCGAAAACTCTCGATTCGGTCAAACGCTCGAAAGAACGTCTCCTGCACGACATCATCCAGATCCTCTTCGGCGCCGGCTGCAGCAAGGAACCGGGCAAGCGGCCGGGTGTGGCGGGCGACCAGCGCTGCGGCCGCCGCTTGGTCTCCCCCTCGCCACGCCGCTACCAGGTCGGCGTCAGAATCACCTCGAGCATCCACGGCCGCCGTCACACCTCGTTTGACGAATCGGTGACGAGGAAGTTAATACGGGACGAGCAGCTCTCTCGTGTAGCTGAACCGTCGCCAACCGACACCGTTCGCGCGACAGCGGCGCGGGATTCGGCCAACAAGGAACTCTCAGCGTTGACAAACCCGAACCGCGCTCTAGGTTTTATCTCGAACGAACGTTCGAAAAGATGATGACCTACGACGAGCGCCTCGAGCACCTCTTGGCCACCGCGGCCAACATCTTCGCCGCCCATGGCTTCCATTCCACGACCATGCGAGACCTCTCGCGGGCCACCGGAATGAGCCTGGCCGGCATGTATTACTACGTGGAAGGCAAGGACGAGCTGCTGTTCCTCATCCAGGAACGGTGTTTCACAGAGGTCCTGACTGGCGCGCGGGCGGCGATCGCGGCGGAGACGGACCCGCTGGAGCGCTTGCGGCGGTTCATCCGCCACCATGTCGGGTTCTTTACGGCGCACATGGCGGAGATGAAAGTGCTGTCGCATGAGGCGGAGAGCTTGAGCGGTGAGCGGTGGGAGACAGTCAATCGGCTCAAGCGCACCTACGTCGACCTGCTGCTGTCGGTGTTGGACAGCGCCCGTCCCGAGGCCGACTCGTCGATCGATGCTCGCGTGGCCGCGTTTGCGCTGTTTGGCATGATGAACTGGATCTACACTTGGTACGATACGGAGGGACCGGTCCCTCCGGACCGGCTCGCCGATCAGTTGGCCGAGTTGTTCATGCTCGGGCTCGTGCCCTCGACCGTGCCGGCCGCCCAACAGGGATGACGGACATGACGGCGATGACCGCAAGGAGTGGAATGTGACCCCCAAGCCGCTCGACCCCGCGGAGCAGGCTCTCATCGCCCGGATCAACGACGGGCTCATGATCGAGACCGTAGCAGACATGACCCCGGGATACAAGAAGGCGCTCCTGACGCAGCTGACCGTTCAGGGCGATACGGAGCTGATGAGCGCCCCCGCCTACTACTTAGCGGCCAGGGATGCCCCCACCATCAACAGCCGGATCGCGGTCACGGCCATCGTGCATGATGAGTTGGGCCACGCGAACATCGCCTATCGCATCATGGAAGATCTGGGCGCCGACAAGCGTCAGCTCGTGTACGGTCGACAGCCCCACGAGTTCAAGCACCCGTACGGATTCGACCAACCACTGGAGAACTGGGCGGAGATGGTCGTAGCCAATGGCTTCTTCGACCGGGCGGGGATCACGCTCCTCTCCGACGTGCACCAAAACACGAGCTACGGCCCACTCAAACGCGCCCTCGTGAAGGTGGATCGTGAGGAGGTGCTGCACCTTCGCCACGGCGAGTCGTGGATGAAGAGGCTGGCCAAAGCCGGCGGCGAGGCACGAGACGCCCTGCAACGCACCGTGGATTGGATGTTCCCGATGACGCTCGAGTGGTTTGGCCTCCCCGACGATCTCAAGCGCCACAGCGGGCAGCTGGCGTATCGTCTCAAGGGTCTCACCAACGATCAGCTGCGGCAGACCTGGATGGCGGCCACGGTGCCATTGTGCGAGGGGATTGGTGTCGAGGTCCCGGCACACTTCGATGAGGCGACCGACGCGTACGTCATCGACTTCCCCTTCCCCTGCCAGTACGACCCGAACGCCAAGCGCTGGCTGTTCGACGAGCCGCTCACGTGGGATCAGGTGTTCGACCGCTGGAAGGCCCGTGGCCCGATGAACGAGCGCTATGTCGAGATGATCCAAGGCACCTTTGGGAGCGTCGTTGCCAACTGATCGACAGGTCTGGGATGCGCTCGGCGGAGTGACGGATCCGGAGTTCCCGCTGAGCATCGTCGATCTGGGCATGGTGTACGGGGTGCAGGTCGAGGCCACCCGGACCCGGGTGACCATGACCTTCACCTCGATCGGATGCCCGGCCATTGACATGCTGGTTGCCGATGTGCGAGAGGCCGTCGGAGCGCTGCCGGGCGTCGATGAGGTCGACGTAGAAATCGTCTGGGATCCACCGTGGACCCGAGACCGGATCAGCGACCGCGGGCGGCGGGTGCTGGCCATGTACGGCGTCGTCGGATGAGCGGAGGAGATGCATGAGCTCAGGAAGGGTGTATGAGGTGTTTGCGCGAAAGAACCACGATGAGGAGCTGAAGCACGTCGGGAGCGTCAACGCCACCGACGACGACCTCGCCAAAGCATACGCGTGGACCCTCTACGACGAGGAGCGCTGGGTCGAGATGTGTGTCGTGCCGCGAAGCGCCATCGTATCGATCACGAACGAGGGACCGCTCCCCGTATGGGGGAACTAGGGTGAACGACGGTCAGGCGACATCCCAGAGGCGAACGAGGATTCACGAGAGCACATGAGCATCGCGACGACACCCGCATTCGAGTCCACCGAGGGCATGAGCGAGCCCTGCGCGCGGGGTCTCCGCCAGATCCTGCTGGCCTGCGCCGACACCAAACTCCTGCTTGGCTACCACTACGGTGAGTGGACCTTCGGGACGCCCGAACTGGAAGCGGCCGTGGCCAGTTGCTCGCTGGCGCAAGGGGAATTGGGCCACGTGCGGTTGCTGCACGCCCTGTTGAGCAAGCATTTCGGCGACGATCCCGACGCGCTCATGGACAAACGAGCGGCCACGGACTTCGCCAACGTCGGCTTTCTGGATCGGACCGTGGTCGACTGGGCCGGGTTCGTGGCGATGAACTACGTGGTGGACCTCGCGGTCACGCGGGTGCTCCACTCTATGCAGGGCTCCACGTTCAAGCCGATCCACATGAGCGTCGACAAGATGCTCGACGAGGAGCGCTACCACCTGCATCATGGACGCGGCTGGTTCCGCACGCTGGCGACACGAGGTGGTGAGACGAAGACTGCCCTGGAGCGTCAGGCAGAACTGGCCCTACGGTCGGTCGCGGAGTGGCTCGGACCGGCCGACGACCACGACGATCGCGCCCTGGTGTCGGCGGGGGTGAAGCGCGCCGACAATCAGACCATCTACCGCGCGCTGTGTGACGACGTCGAGCGCCTGGCTGCGGCAGTGGGAACTCGGGTGCAGGCCCCTGCCCCGACCAATTTCTCGGGATGGACTTCGGCAAACCGGCGCATTGGCGGCGGCGGTCCGGACGAGGAGATTCTCTTCCACCTACGCGGCACCAAGAACGAGGTATTCAAGCTGAACTGATGGCCGAGCCCCTAGTGCCCTGCCCATTCTGCAGATCCACCGAGACCGAGAAGCGATCGGATTTCGGGACGTCCCTCATGGTACGGCTCCATTACTGCCGGGATTGCCACTCCCATTTCGAGGCCATCAAGTGGGGTGACCGTGCGGCGAAGCTCGATCTGCCGCAGTTCCTCGAGGAGCGGTGACGGCACCCACCCACTTGGCGGCCCCGAGACGAACCCTGCACCGTCAGCACCTTTCATTCACGGAGGACCGACACCGATGACCGATTGGGCAGCCCCGACCAAGAAGACGCTTGTGGAGTATCGAGTGGAGGACGGGATCGCCATCCTGACCCTCAACGATCCCCCAGCGAATACCTACACGTACAACATGATGCAGCAGCTGGACCGGGCCATTGTCACGGCGCGCATGGACGATGACGCCCACGTGATCGTCCTCCGCGGTCAGGGCGAGAAGTTCTTCTCCGCCGGGGCCAACATCCAGATGCTGAACGAGGTCACTCCCCGGTTCAAATACTTCTTCTGTCTCCACGCCAACGAGACACTCAATCGTTTGGAGCACACCCCGAAGCTGGTGATCGGGGCTCTCAACGGCCACACCGTGGGCGGTGGTCTCGAGATCGCCCTCGCGTGCGACATCCGCGTTGCCGCCAAAGATGCCGGAAAGATCGGCTTGCCCGAAGTGAACCTGGGCGTTTTGCCCGGGACCGGTGGCACCCAGCGTCTATCTCGCATCCTCGGCAAGTCGCAGTCGATTGAGATGATGGCGACGGGAACCCTCTTTTCGTTCGAAGAGGCCAAGCAGTGGGGCCTCGTGAACCGGATCTTTCCCAAAGCGACGTTCTGGGATGAGTTCATGAAGTACGCGCGCCAGTTCGTGCCGCCCAACAAGGCCGCGAAGGCCGTCGGCGCTATCAAGCGCGCGGTCTGCTCCGGGTGCGAGGTCCCCTTCGAGAGCGGTCTGGCCATCGAGCGCGAGTTGCAGCAGCAGCTCTTCCAGAGTCAGGACGCCAAAGAGGGGCTCGCCGCGTACGTCGAGAAGCGTACCCCCAACTTCACGGGCGCGTAGGTGCAGACGCGACTGTTCATCGGGAACGAATGGCGGGAGGCCACCTCGGGCGCGACGCTCGAGGTGGTCAATCCGGCCACCGAGGAGCTCCTCGCTACGGTCCACGCCGCCGGTGAAGCCGACGTGGATGCCGCGGTCACGGCGGCGCGCGCCTGCTTCGAGTCGGATCCTTGGCGAGCCTTCTCGGGCCGTAAACGCGGCGCCTTGCTCCACCGCGCAGCCCAGCTTCTTCACGAGCGCGGCGACGAGCTGGCCGAGATGGAGACACGGCAGAACGGCAAGCCGCTGTTCGAGTCAAAGATCGATGTGGCGTCCACGGTGGAGACACTGACCTACTACGCGGGGTGGGCCGACAAGCTGGCCGGTGACGTGCTGCCTGTCGATGGGCCGGACTTCGTCTTCACCCAGCGGGAGCCGATCGGCGTGGTCGGCGCGATCGTCCCGTGGAACTTCCCGCTCAACTTGGCGAGCTGGAAGGTCGCACCCGCGCTCGCCGTGGGGTGCACGGTGGTGCTCAAACCCGCACCCGAGACGCCGCTCACGGCGCTGGCACTCGCCGAGATTATGCTGGAAGCGGGGTTCCCCCCCGGGGCGATCAACGTGATCCCCGGGGATGGTCCCACCACCGGGGCAGCGCTGGTGCGCCATCCCGGCGTCGACAAGATCGCGTTCACGGGCTCCACCCCGGTGGGGCGGCAAGTCATGCGGGATGCTGCCGGCACGCTGAAGCGGGTGACCCTGGAGCTCGGTGGCAAGAGTCCGAACATCGTGTTTGCGGATGCCGACTTGAAGGCCGCCGTGCGCGGGGCGCAGACCGGCATCTTCTACGGCAAGGGCGAGGTGTGCGCTGCGGGGTCCCGCCTCTTGGTCGAGCGCTCGGTGCACGACCACGTCGTCGAGGAGCTCGTCGCGCGGGCAGCGAAGCTCGCCCCCGGCGACCCATTCGACAAGGACACGCGCATCGGTGCGCTGGCGTCGAGGCGGCAATTCGACAAAGTGATGTCGTACGTCGAGGCGGGGAAACGTGAGGCGAAGCTCGTGACCGGCGGGACGGCGACCAAGGTGAATGGCAAGGGTTATTTCGTCGAGGCGACCGTTTTCGACGACGCAGAGCCAGGAATGAAGATCGTGGAGGAAGAGATCTTCGGTCCGGTGCTCGCCGTGTTGACGTTCGACGACGTAGACGAGGCCGTGCAGCTCGCCAACAGGACGATCTACGGATTGGCGGCAGGCGTCTGGACGAAAGACATCAAAAAGGCCTTCACCGTGGCCCGCGCCGTGCGCGCCGGCACGGTTTGGGTCAACAGCTACAACCTGTACGACTCGGCCGCCCCGTTCGGCGGATTCAAGGGAAGTGGCTTTGGCCGCGACCTGGGCCGTGAGGCGCTGGACGGCTACACGGACGTCAAGACGGTGTGGGTCGGCCTGCGGTGACCGGCCGATCGACCGACGGGGGCGATCTCGAGAACGTCCTCGTCGAGGTGAAGAATGGCATCGGCACGATCACGCTCAATCGTCCCGAGAAGCTGAACGCGTTCGCTGGCCGCATGCGCGACGACGCTGCGTTGGCCGTGGAGCAGCTGGCCTCCGATCCCGCCGTGCGTGTCCTGGTGCTCACGGGCGCCGGGCGGGCCTTCTCGGCGGGTGCCGATGTCGCCTACATGCGCGACCTCCTCGCCAACGACGACACCGACGGCTTCACCGCCCTCGTGGAGTCCGGCAGAGCAGTCGTGACCCGGATCCGCGCCACGCCCAAACCCGTGATCGCCAGCGTCAACGGTCCCGCGGCAGGAGGAGGTGCAAACCTCGCTCTGGCCTGCGACATCCGGGTCGCCTCGGATCGAGCGTCCATCGGACAGACCTTCAATCGCATCGGCCTTCATCCCGATTGGGGCGGGACCTATTTCCTGCCGCGACTGGTAGGGCAATCCAAGGCATTGGAACTCATCTTCACGGGGGAGATGGTGGGGGCGACCGAGGCCTTGCGTATCGGACTGTTCGATCGTGTGGTCCCTCACGACGAGCTGGCGTCGGCCACGACGACTCTGGCCGCGTTGCTCGCGGCCAAGCCACCGCTGGCCCTGGCCCTGGCAAAACGCGCCATCTACCAGAGCCTCGATGGAACCATGGACGAAGTGTTGGACCGAGAACTCGCCCACCAGCTCGAATGCTTCTCGTCCGACGACACGCGCGAGGGTCTTCGCGCCTTCCTGGAGAAGCGCGAGCCCCGGTTTCGGGGAACGCAATGACCTTAGTCGTCGCCCATCGGGGTGCTTCGGCGTACGAAGTCGAGAACTCGCTGTCGGCCTTTCGGTTGGCCCACGCCATGGGCGCCGAAGGGATCGAGCTGGATGTGCACGTGACGGCCGACGGCGTCCCGATCGTTCACCACGATCCGGTGGTAGACGGTCATCCCATCTGGCACACACCCTGGCCCGCACTCGAGGAGCATACGCTCTCAAACGGGGAATCGATGCCCACCCTGGCCGAGGCGCTGGAAGCGATCGATCCGTCGCTCCAGGTGTTTGTCGAGGTGAAATCACTGTCGCCGCGGGATGACGTGAATCTCCTCTCGGTCATCGACCGTGGTCCGGCCCCATCCCAATACCAGGTGCACGCGTTCGATCACCGCATCGTCCGTCGGCTGCGCGCGCACCGGCCCACGCTCGAGGCTGGCGTGCTGTCCGCATCCTACCCCGTCAGGCCACTGGCCGCCGCACTGGAGGCGGGCGCCGCGGTGCTCTGGCAGGAAGAGACGCTGGTCGATGGAGACCTGATCGACCTCGCGCATGCAGAGCAGATCCAGGTCTTCGCCTGGACCGTGGACGACCGTGCCCGCATGCAGGTGCTCTCGAGCCTGGGGATCGACGCGCTCTGCACCAATCGCCCGGATGTGGCTCGGGAGGTGCTCGGGTGACCCGGGTGTGCGTGATCGGCGCCGGCACCATGGGCCACGGCATCGCACAGATGGCCGCACTCGCGGGCTACGACACGGCCCTCACCGACGCCCGCGCCGAGGCGCTGCCGCAGGCCAAAGAGCGTATCGACGCAAACCTCGAAGGGGGCATTGCACGCGGCAAGCTCTCCCGCGAGGCGGCGGATGCGGCCCGACAGCACCTGGCATTCAGCGAGCACTTGCGGGATGCCGCCGCGGGAGCCGACCTGGTCATCGAAGCCATCGTCGAAGACCTCGACGCCAAGCGGAGCCTGATCGGCGAGGTCGACACACTGGTGTCGCCGCAGTGTGTCCTTGCCACCAACACGTCGTCGCTGTCGGTCGCACGCATCGCTGCTGCGTCTTCCGCGCCCGAACGCGTGATCGGCATGCACTTCTTCAACCCCGTGCACATCATGAGACTGGTCGAGCTGGTAGTCCACGACGGCACCAGCGCGCCGACGGTGGCCATTGCGCGGACCGTCGCCGAACGTCTGGGCAAGGTGCCCATCGTGGCCAAGGATCGGCCCGGGTTTGCGTCATCACGGCTCGGTGTGGTGCTCGGGCTTGAGGCCATGCGCATGGTGGAAGAGGGGGTCGCATCACCGGAAGACATCGACACCGCCATGGAGCTTGGCTACGGACACCCGATGGGGCCGCTCAAGGTGAGTGATCTGGTGGGGCTCGACGTACGGCTCGCGATAGCGGATTATCTACACCGCGAACTCAAAGGTCCATGGTATGCTCCGCCCGACATCCTGCGACGGAAAGTCGCAGCGGGGGAGCTGGGGAAGAAATCAGGGAGGGGGTTCTACGAATGGCCGACCAAGTCGTCGTAGTCGACATCCAAGGGCGCGTCGCGACCGTCACCATCAATCGGCCCGACAAGCTCAACGCGCTGAACGCCCAGGTTCGTCATGACTTCGTGGCGGCCCTGGAAGACCTCGCGCGGAACGAAGCGGTCCGGGTGGTCATCGTCACGGGCTCCGGTGACAAGGCGTTCGTCGCCGGAGCGGACATCAAGGAATTCGCCGGTCGCACAGGCTACGATCAGTTCCGCGTCACCAAGAGCTTCGGGATCTTCGAAGCGCCGGAACGGTGTCCCAAGCCCGTGATCGCCGCGGTCAACGGTTTTGCACTCGGCGGCGGGTGCGAGCTGGCCATGGCGTGCGACGTCCGGATCGCGTCCCACACGGCGAAGCTCGGGCAGCCCGAGATCAACCTGGGCATTCTGCCGGGCGGTGGCGGCACGCAACGGCTTCCACGCCTGGTGGGTCTCGGCACGGCCTACAAGCTCCTCTACACTGGCGAGCTGGTGGGTGCTGAGGAGGCGCTCAGGATCGGTCTGGTGGACGAGGTTGTTCCGCACGAACGCCTCATGACGCGCGTGCAGGAGCTGGCCGGACAGATGGCTGAGAAGAGCCCTGCGGCGCTCCAGTTCATCAAAGAGGCTGTGCGGGCCAGCGTCCGGATGCCGCTCGACGAGGGCGTGCGGCTCGAGACTGCGCTGTTCGGCTTGGCGTTCTCCACCCACGACAAGGAAGAGGGCGTCCACGCCTTTCTCGAAAAGCGCAAAGCCGACTTCAAGGGCACGTGAGCGCGGAGGCCAATGCGGTGAGTGCCACGGCGCTCCCCGGGGTGACAGACTTGCACGTCCACATCCAGCCGTGGAGCCAGCTGAAGCCCGAGGTGGCCGCCGCGATGCGGCGCGGCAAGGAAGACCACTGGGAGCGCCTGCTCTCCTTGATGGAGGACCCCACGGCACTCCTCGAGGTCCTCGACACGAGCGGCATTTGGCGTGTCGGGCTCGTCAACTATCCCAGCCAAGACCTGATGGGATTTACCGACGACACAAACCTGTTTGCGGCGCAGTACGCATCGGCGGCACCCCAACGGCTCCTTCCCTACGGAGGCGTTCATCCGCGGTTCACGACCGACCCTGAAGGGCAGGTGGAGGAGTTGCTGCGGCTGGGGATCCGTTGCCTCAAGATCCACCCACCGCACCAAGTCTTCCCCGCCAACGCCTACACTATGGGACTCGAGGCACTGGGGAAGATCTATCGCCGGTGTGAGGAGCGGGGTCTTCCGGTCATGATCCACACCGGCACCAGCATCTTTCCCGGTGCGCGCAGCAAGTATGGCCGGCCCATGGAACTCGACGACGTCGCGATCGATTTCCCCGATCTCACCATCCTCATGGCCCACGGCGGACGGCCATTGTGGATGGACGAGGCCTTTTTCATTCTGCGGCGGCATCGGAACGTGTATCTGGAGCTGTCGGGCATTCCGCCAAAGAAGCTCCTGGAGTACTTCCCCCGTCTCGAAGAGATCGGCGATCGGGTCGTGTGGGGTACGGATTGGCCGAGTCCCGGGGTGAACGATCTCCGGCAGAACCTCGACCAGTTCAGGGCGTTGCCGCTGCCCGCTGCGCTCAAAGACAGCATCACGCGGACCACTCCCCTCCGGCTGTTCCCGTGAAGTCCATCCGCTGGCTGCCGCTGGTCATCGGTCCCGCGCTGTGTGTCGGTGCCGTGGTCGTCCCTGCCCCCACCGGCATCACCGAGCCGGCGTGGCGCGTCGCCGGCGCAGCGAGCTGGATGGCCGTGTGGTGGCTCACCGCCGTTGTGCCGCTCGAGGCGACGTCGTTGCTCCCGATCGTGCTCCTCCCCGTCTTGCGTATCTCACCCGTGGGAGACGTGACACCCGCATACGCCGACCCGATCATCTTCTTGTTCATGGGGGGCTTCTTCCTCGCAGCGACCCTGGAGCGGTGGGGACTGCACAAGCGGTTTGCGCTGGCCACGGTGCGCGCCATCGGGACCAGCGCCCCGAAGGTGGTGCTCGCGTTCATGATCGCGTCCGGCGTGGCGAGCATGTGGATCTCGAACACGGCCACCGCGGTCATGATGTTGCCGATTGCCATGGCGGTAGTCGGAGCGAAGGGACAGGACTCCCCGCACGACGGATTCCCCACGGCGCTCCTGCTCGGCATTGCATACGGCGCGTCAATCGGAGGCGTCGCTACGCTGATCGGCACACCGCCCAATGCGATTTTTGCCGGCGCGGCCCGCGAGCTCCTGGGCATCGACGTGGGCTTCGCGGAGTGGATGGCCATCGGTGTCCCCATCGCCATCCCGATGATGCTCGGGTGCTGGCTGCTGCTCGTGTGGATGTTCCAGGTGCGCGGCACGATTCCGGGGTTGGCAGCCGAAGTCGACCGCGAGCACGCCGACCTCGGTCCCATGCGAGGCGGCGAGCGCTTCGTGTTGTTCGTCTTCTTCTTCACGGCTGCCGCATGGATCCTGCGCTCGCCCAAGCTCATTGGCTCGGTACACATACCAGGCCTCGCCGACCTGGTCCCCGGGATCTCCGACGCCTCCATCGCGATCGGCGCAGCACTGGTGTTGTTCGTGGTGCCGCTCTGGCGCCAGCGGTTTGCCACCGCACTCGATTGGCAGACCGCGCGGCGCATCCCGTGGGGCGTGCTGCTGCTGTTCGGCGGCGGCCTCGCGCTCGCCCGGGCGTTCGAGGTATCGGGCCTCACGGAATGGCTCGGTGGCCAACTGGTCGGGCTGCGCGGTGTCCCCTTCCCAATTGTCATTGGCACCACGGCCCTGCTGTTCGTCTTTCTCACCGAGCTCACCAGCAACACGGCCACGGCGGCGATCGGCATGCCGCTCATGGCGGGGGTGGCCGAGGGACTCGGCGTGGCGGCGCTTCCGCTCTTGACCACGGCCGCCCTGGCGGCCTCCATGGCGTTCATGCTGCCGGTAGCGACACCGCCCAATGCGATCGTGTTTGGCTCGGGTGCCGTGTCGCCGCGCGAGATGGCGCGGGCTGGACTACGGCTCAACTTTCTCTCGGTGACTATTATTACCGTGGTCCTGTGGCTGCGACTGGCGTGACAGCCCTGAGCATGAACCGTGTGGAGCACCGGAGATGACAGCAGATCGCCTGTTGGTTGCGCTGGGAAGTGTGTCCGCGCTCTCGAGCGTGGCTGCCGGGGCGTTCGGTGCCCACGCGCTGCGGACCCGCCTCTCGGCCGATCTCCTCGAAGTTTTCGAAACGGCGGCGCGCTATCAGATGTATCACGCCCTGGCGATCTTCGTGGTGGTGTACGCCCACGGTCGGTGGGCCGGCGGCACGCTGGCAGCGGGGTGGCTCTTCGTCGCCGGAACGGTCATCTTCTCGGGGAGCCTGTATGCGTTGGCGTTGACCGGCACTCGGTGGCTCGGTGCCGTGACCCCGGTGGGCGGCGTGTGCTTCCTCGCCGGATGGACGGTGTTGGCGTGGTCGGTGCTCACTGCGCGACCCTGAATACCTGCGCTCCCCCCCAAATGCTACGGCCGTGTTGACGGTGACTGTGGAGGGGTGGGGTCACGACGGTCGAGGAGCCGGCCAACAGCTTCAGAGTGTTCAGCCTCGGCCTGGGTGTGGACGGGACACGCGGGATGTGACAGCATGCGTATGACGGTCTACTTGAACGGCGCCTACCTGCCCAAGGAAGAGGCGCACCTTTCCCCCGACGATCGCGGATTCCTGTTTGCGGACGGCATCTACGAGGTCGTGCGGAGCTACGGCGGGACCCTATTCGGCCTGGAACCGCACCTCGACCGGATGGCCGACGGCCTCGCGGCCCTGCGCATTACCGGGGTCGACGTCGCCGAGCTGGCCACGGTCTGCCATGAGTTGCTCAAGCGGAATGAGCTCGACCGCAGCGACGCGCTCGTCTATCTGCAGATTACGCGAGGGGCGGCACCGCGTACGCACTTCTTCCCCGATCCACCGACCTCGCCCACTGTATACGCCACCACGATGCGGTTTCAGCCCAAGGGGGACCCCGCGTTGGGCGTGAAGGTGATTACCGCACCGGACCAGCGGTGGACGCGCTGCGACATCAAGTCGGTCGCGCTCTTGCCCAACTGCCTCGCCGCACAGACAGCGCGAGAGGCCGGAGTCTCCGAGGCGCTCCTGGTCCGCGACGGCGTCGTCCTCGAGGGAACGCACACCAGCTTCCTTGCCGTGATCGACGGCGTGGTGAGAACGGCCCCACTCTCCAACTACATCTTGCCCAGCATTACGCGGCAAGCAGCGCTGGATCTGTGCGAGCGCCACGGCATTCCGGCACTTCCCGCTCCGGTGTTCCTGCACGACCTCGCGGCAGCAGACGAGCTGTTCCTCGCCGGAACCACCATGGAGATCATGCCCATCGTCGAGGTGGACGGCCACCCCGTTGGCAGCGGAAACCCAGGCCCCGTGGCGGCGCGCCTCCTCGCGTTGTTCAGGAAACTCACCGGGTGACTGGAACCCGTTTGCTCGTCGTGTCGTAGTGGCAACTGCATGAGTCGTCTCGAGCGCTGCGAACGCTGCGGTCATTCGCTCGACCTTCTTCGGAAGCCGCTCCGGCGCCTCCGGTGGAGCCGTTACTGGTGGGAAGGAGCGAAGAGCCTGCTCACCGGTCCGCTCTGGGTGTGTTCTCAGTGCGGCGCCATGTACTCCACTGAGGGCGACTTGGTTGCCGCTGGAGCCATCGAGACGGATGCCGAACGTCGACTCGACGTGTATCGCAAGGACATGGCCTACCTGCGGGACAGTTTCGGAGGGCTGATCATTGCCGCCGAGTTGGTCGCGCTCTGGCTGGGGCTGGGGCCGTCAGGGGCAGATATCCTGCAGGTGGTGATCGCGGGATCCGTGGGCGCCGTCTCGTTCGTGCCGTTCACCTACTTCGGACAGAAGGCCAGGACCGCCAAGCGGGATCTCAAGCGGCTCAGGCAGGCTCGGCGCTCGGGCGAGATCCTCCGCTCAGGAACGACGCCGTAGCCGGTCCCGTCACGAATTCGGTAGCTAGAGAAAGAGCGGCGGAATCGATCCGCCGCTCTTCGCGTATTGGAGAGGCACGTCGGAGCCCGACGCCTCAGGACGCGGCCGCCTCCAGTGGATACACGCTCACGCGCATACGCCGCTTGTCCTGGTGCTCGAACTTCACCACGCCATCGACCACGCTGAACAGGGTATCGTCCCTCCCGCGGCGCACGTTGCGACCCGGATGGACCTTGGTACCGCGCTGGCGGATCAGGATATTCCCTGCCCGCACGTGCTCGCCACCGAAGCGCTTCACGCCGAGGTACTTGGGCTGCGAGTCCCGGCCATTGCGGCTCGATCCGACGCCCTTCTTATGAGCCATGGTCGCTCACCCCTTCACATCCGTGATCCGAATCTCCGTGAAATCCTGCCGATGCCCGGTCTTCTTCCGGTAGTTCTTCCGCCGCTTGAACCGGAACACGATGATCTTCTTGTCTCGGGCATGGCGGACGATCTCGCCCACCACCTTGGCACCCTTCACGACGGGCGCGCCGGCCTTCACCGTATCGTCACGTGAGGAGAGCAGCACTTCGTCGAACGTGACCTTGTCTCCAGGTTCTCCCTGGAGCCGCGGCACCCGCAGCATCGCGCCCTTTTCGGCCCGAAACTGCTGGCCGGCAGCCTTGAAAATCGCGTAGGTCATAGACGACGAAGGTTATATGAGCGTTGAAGTTGGGTCAAGTGGCCCGCGACCCTCCCAAATCCTCCACATCCCGACCCCACCAGACCCTACACCCTGCACGCCGCACCGTGCTCGCTGCTCGCGCCGTTCAGGCCACCGCATAATGCTGCGTGACGTCCCGTCCCGCCGGCTGCGCCATCAACCGGAACTGGTCGACCTGGATGATCGGATCGTCCCGCAGCTCCAAATCCATGCCGGTTTCCTTGATCCGCTGCTTCAAGAACAAGGGCTCCACTTCCATCAGGTACAGCGCCACCTCCGGATGGACACGCACCGTGAGCCGCGTCTCCTTCCGCTCGGCCGCAACCCGCCGCAGCGCCCGTTCCAGCCGCCGCACGACCACGCCGGGGCGGAACACCCGCCCCACACCATCACACGCCGGGCACGGACCCGCCATCGTGTCAAACAGCGACGGCCGAACCCGCTGCCGCGTCATCTCCACCAGGCCAAGCTCCGACAGGTGAAAAGCCCTGGTCCGCGCCCGGTCGCGAGCGAGGTGCGATCGCAACTCGTGCATCACCTTGTCGCGGTTCTCCGCCACGTCCATGTCGATGAAGTCGATAACGATGATGCCGCCGAGGTCGCGGAGCCGGACCTGCCGCGCGATCTCGCGAGTCGCCTCCATGTTGGTGCGGAGAATCGTCTTCTCCGGGTCCTTCTGCCCCGTGTACCGCCCGGTGTTCACATCGATCGAGACCAGCGCCTCGGTGGGCTCGATGATCACGTACCCACCGGTCGGCAGGTCGACGCGCCGGTCGAACAGGCTCTGGATCTCGGTCTCGATATCGAACTCGTCGAACAGCGGCTCGGACCCCTTGGCCAAGCTCAGGCGATCGATCAGCTCCGGCTCCACATTCCGCAGATACCCCTTGATCTCCTTCAGGAGCTCCTTGGAATCCACGATCACCCGATCGACTTTGTCACTGAAGACGTCACGAATGATGCCGCTGGTGAGCGACGTTTCCCGATAGACGGGCGCGGGAGCTTTCAGCCGAACGAAGTGCGCTTTCCGCTTGATCTTCTTCCACTGATCCAACAGGGACTTCAGTTCGACCTTGACCTTCTTGTCCGTCAGGTCTTCGGCGACGGTGCGTACGATGACGCCGCCGGAGTCCTTCGGGAGCAGCCCACCGACCATCTCGCGCAGGCGCTGCCGCTCCTCCCGTGCACCGATCTTGCGGCTGACCCCGATCTTGGAGGCATACGGCATGTAGACCAGGAACCGGCCAGCCAGGGAGATCTGCCGGGTGACACGTGGGCCCTTGGTTCCGATGGGCTCCTTGGTCACCTGTACCAGCAGGGACTCGCCCCGCTTCATATGATCCTGGATGTTGGGGAGCCGGCGCCCGTTGCGGCGCGGGCGGCCGTTCTCGTCCTCGTCGTCCTCGTCCGGTTCGATCAGGTCGGAGGCATGGAGGAACGCGGACTTGCCCGTCCCGATGTCCACGAACGCCGCCTGCATTCCCGGCAGGACGGCCTCGACCTTCCCTAGATAGATGTTTCCGACCGTGCGCCGGATGTCCGGACGGTCATGAAGGACTTCGACGAGGCGATCGTCCTCCAGAATGGCCACGCGCGTTTCGCGCGGGCCGGCATTGATGAGAATTTCGCGTTTCAAATGTTCCTACCTCGACCCGCGTGCCGAGGCCGTCGCGCGTCGTTCGCGCGGCGGCCGCCGTCACCCCGGGCCAATCAACAGTGTGAAGCCGACCATGACACCGATTCGTGCCAGGTCGGTCTATGGCTGTACTCCGAAAAGGACGCGTCCAGTTGCGCGCGCGAACCACTGGGAGGCTCGACCCTCCGGTGGCACCCGTCGCCCCATTGGGCGCGTCATTCACCTGACAGAGGTGAAGCACGTTGCGAAGCATGTTCTGGAACTTTAAGCAATATAGAGAGTTACGTCAACTGGTCGAGGATGGGTCCGGCCGGGGTGTTGGCTAGCCAGAGCCACTAGGTCCCGGGCTTCGGGGCTGCATTCACGTACTGGATCCTGAGCTGGGTGAGCACCGATTCGAGCAGGTCCTGTTCCTCCTTCGAGAGGTTGCCCTTGGTCTTCCGCTCCAGCATGCCCAGAGTGTCGATCAGGTGTCGCGCGGTCTCCAGTCCCACCCGGCGGCGCTCCGCCAACTCGTCAGCGGAGACCGGCGCCTGTTCTCCCGCCCCACCGGACGGATCGGGGTTCTCACCTGGGTGCACTTGCGCCAGGGCCGTGGCGGCGCCGGCGGCGAGGCTCGCCACCAGGCTGCTGAAATCGGTGCTCGGCTTCATCGCTCCGCCCCTATCCCGTCACCGCCACCACATCGCCAAGCAACTCGCGCGCAATCACGATCCGCTGGATCTCGCTGGTCCCCTCGCCGATCTCCCCGACCTTGGCGTCGCGCATCATTCGCTCCACCGGATACTCGGTCGTGTATCCGTACCCCCCATGCAGCTGCACCGCCTTGATGGTGGCCCGCGTGGCCAGCTCCGACGCGAACAGCTTGGCCATGGCCGCCGCCTTCTTGTACGGCTTGCCGTTCTGCCGCAGCCATCCCGCGTAGTACACGAGGTGCCGCGCGGCCTCGATCTCGGTAGCCATGTCCGCCAGCGCGAAGTGCACCGCCTGAAACGATGCGATCGGTCGCCCGAATTGCTGCCGCTCGGCCGTGTACTTGAGGCACTCGTCCAGCGCCCCTTGGGCTAGCCCGAGCGAGAGTGCGCCCACCCCGATACGTCCGTCGTCCAGTGTCTTGAGGAAGTTCACGAATCCCATCCCCGGTTCTCCGAGGACGTTCTCTTTCGGAACGATCGCTTCTTGGAGGATCAGCTCGCGGGTGTCCGAGGCTCTCCATCCGAGCTTGTCCTCTTTCTTTGCGGCTTTCACCCCCGGCGTCTTCGGCAGGTCCGGTGCGTGACCGATACCCACCGCGGTGCACGTATCCACGTCCACCGTGTCCTTGGTGACGATGAACGATGTGATGCCTCTGCCACTCCGCGCCGATGTGGGATCCGTGCGGGCCGTGACCACAAAGATCTCTCCCACGCCGGCATGCGTGATGAAGATCTTCGAGCCGGTGAGCACGTAGTGGTCTCCCTTTTCGACGGCCACCGTCTGCGTCCCACCGGCGTCAGACCCGGCACCGGGCTCCGTCAACCCAAACCCGCCCAAGACGCGACCGCTGGCCAGCAGCGGCACGAACCGCTGCTTCTGCTCCTCCGTGCCGAAGTTCACGATCGGCGACGTTCCCAGCGTGGTGTGGGCCGACACGGTGATGGAGTGGCTGGCGTCGACCCGAGCGAGCTCCTCGACCACGATGACGTACGACAGGTAGTCCATGCCCGCCCCCTCCAGCTCGACCGGCCACGGCGCTCCCATGAACCCCAGCTCGCCCATCTGCTTCACGGTCGCCCAGGGGAACCGCGCTTCGCGATCGAGGTCACGCGCCACGGGGCGGATCTCACGTTCCGCAAAACCGCGGGCGATCTCTCGGACCTGGTGTTGCTGGTCGGTCAGATAGGGGATATCGATCATGCAATGTCAGCCGACCGGACCGGCCTACTCCATTCCCTTCGGCTGTGAGAAGATCGCGGTCCAGATCATGGCGTCGCGCGCCGTCTTGGGTGTGAGGCGGTACAGGTGTCGCGCCCGCCTCGCGGACGGGTCCGCGACCGGCACGTCGGGGTACCGCTCGTGGAATGTCTTGTGGCTCGCCTCACCCGTCGCTTCCAGCGTCTCGAGTGATGCTGCCTCTTCGGTGAACACCTCCGCTTCCGGAGCCCCGAACTCGTACGGCTCGGGTTCCGGTTCCGGGACTCGCGTGACATCGGGCAGTTCCCCCTTCAATACGTCTCGGAGGAGGTCGGCAAGCGTCTCGGGCTGCCGCTGCGCTGTCGGTGGCGGCCGTTGCGTCGGGACTCGGGATCGAGTCGTCGGCGCGCCTGCGGCCGCGGTCGGCCGCGGCTGCGCCCGGACCTGGGGACTCTTCTGCTGCGGACGCTGCTGCGGGCGCTGCGTCTTCTTCTTCTTCCCGGTCCCGAGCAGCCAAATCAGGATGAAGCCGACGAAGATGGCGAACTGGACGAGATCTTCCACGGACTAGTTCCCCGCCGGTTCCCCACCCTTGGTCTCACCCTTGGCGATACTGTTCCGCATCCCGGTGTCGCTCTCGATATTCTTGTACCGCACGAAGTCCATCACGCCCAGCTGTCCCTTGCGGAACGCCTCGGCGATGGCGAGCGGCACTTGGGCCTCGGCCTCGACAACGCGGGCCCGCATCTCCTGCACCTTGGCCGTCATTTCCTGCTCCAGCGCGACGGCCATCGCGCGGCGCTCCTCCGCCTTGGCCTGGGCGATCCGCTTGTCGGCTTCCGCCTGGTCGGTCTGCAGCTCGGCGCCGATGTTCTTGCCCACGTCCACGTCGGCGATGTCGATGGACAGGATCTCGAATGCCGTACCGCTGTCGAGTCCCTTCGCCAACACGGTCTTCGAGATGTTGTCGGGATTCTCCAGCACCGCCTTGTGGGAGGTCGACGAGCCGATGGTCGAGACGATACCCTCACCGACACGCGCGAGGATGGTCTCCTCCCCTGCGCCACCGACCAGCCGCTCGATGTTGGCCCGCACGGTGACCCGCGCCAATGCGATGAGCTGAATGCCGTCCTTGGCCATCGCGGCGACCCGCGGGGTCTGAATCACCTTCGGCGTCACTGACACCTGGACCGCTTCGAACACATCCCGTCCCGCGAGATCGATGGCGGCCGCGCGCTGGAACCCCAGGTCGATCCCGGCCTTGTCGGCCGAGATGAGCGCTTTGACGACCCGATCCACGTTGCCGCCGGCGAGGTAGTGCGCCTCGAGCGCGTCCACCTTGAGCACCAATCCCGCCATGGTGGCAGCGATGAGGGGCCGGACGACCGCCGCGGGATTCACCTTTCGGAGGCGCATACCCACCAGCGTGCCCAGTCCGATCCGCACGGTCGCCGCGGCCGCCTCGATCCACAGCCGGACGGGAATGAAATTGAGGAGGAGCATCAACAGCATCGCGCCGACGATGACGCTGATGATCACGATCCAAGAACCGAGCTGTGCAATTTCTGGCATGGTCTATTCCTATTCCGTTACGCGCCGGCGCCGCCGTCCAGCGGCTCGACGACGTGGCGATAGCTCTCGGTCCGAATGATGCGCACCGGCGTGCCCTTGGACACGAAGCCGACGTCAGAGACCACGTCGAGCCGCTCGGCCCCCACCCTGATGGTACCGGCCGGTCGCAGATCGGTGATGGCGACACCCTGGTGTCCCACGAGGTCCTCACGGAGGGAGCCGGCAATGTCGCCGGCCGCCCTCGACGTCGCCGCCTGGAGGAAGATCCCCCGGGTCCCGCGACGGGCCGGCAGCTGCCGCACGAGGAGATACACAGCAGCCACGATGATGAGCGCAGCGGCAAACAGCACCCCGCTGGCCCGCGTCACGTCGGCCCAGGTCGGCAGGTTCCCGATGAGGGCGAGGAACACCGACGACCCGATGCAGAGCATGGCGATCACGCCGGCAATCCCGAATCCCGGCACGACGAACACCTCGATGCCCAGGGCGATCAGTCCGGCGCCGAGCAGGATCAACTCCTCCCAGCCGGCGAGCCCGACGATCAGATGGCTGCCGAAAAACGCGGCGAGCGAAGCCACGCCCACCGCGCCGGCGATGCCGAACGACGGCGTCTTGATCTCGATCAAGATGCCCAACGTGCCGATAGAGAGCAGCAGCGGCGCCACGAACGGATTGGACAGGAAGCGCACCAGCTGCTCGGCCCAGTTGATCCCGACGGTGACCACCTCAGCTCCCGCGAGCCCGAGCCGATCCAGCAGTCCGTCGAGGTTCTCCACCTCGGCAGCAGCCAACCCCAGATCGACCGCCTCCAGTGCCGTGAGCGTGAGCAGTTTCCCTTCGGCGATAACGCCCGGGATGGCCACTTCTTCGTCCACCATCGCTTCCGCGATCCGAGGATCGAGTCCACGGCGCTCGGCGAGCGCACGCATCTCACTCCGCATCGCGCTCACAATCTTCTCCGGTGCCTTCTCGCCCGCCCCTGTGACGGGTGTCGCCGCCCCGATGGACGACGCCGGGACCATGTAGATGGAATCGGTGGCGAGCGCGATGATCGCCCCCGCGCTCCACGCATGCGTGTTCACCAACGTGTAGATGGGAACCGTGCTCTCCGTTGCGGACTTGACGATCTGCTGCGCCGCGTCGATCCGGCCGCCGGGCGTATCGATGTCGAGAATGACCGCCGCCGCCCCTGCTTCGGCCGCCTCCGCAATGCCGCGAGCCACGTACGGGGCCAGCCCCAACTCGATCACGCCCGTCACCGGTATTCGGTACACAACGCCCTGCGCACCGGCCACGGCCGGAGCGGCGACGAGCAACGCGAGCATTGCGATAGACCTGCGGTTCACGATGTCCCCCAGGGTGGGTCCACTCTTCAAGTTAGGAGACAGCGCAGGGTTGCGGTAGCTCGGCGTGATCGGGATGGCTGGTCGAGCGAGCTGATCGTGTGACGTCGACCGGAGGAGCGCAGTATTGAAAGGTAGAAAAGACGCTGCGGCTGCTGAGCCCGGGCTTGCGTGGTCCCGCTCGTCCCCTCCCGACGAGGTTCCTTGTCTGGCGACAAGACGCTCAGCAGACCGCAGTGTTTGCTACCCCTCCAAGTGAAAGTTGCGTGCCACCGTTTCAGCAGACCCAAGTTGTTATTTGACAACGACTTGAGTTGACATGACGATCCGCCACACGCCGCATTTTGCCCTGTGTCTGGTACGTCGAGTCTCCGGAAGAGGACAGATCAATGCACACCCTCGCCCGTGCCGGGTCTCGGGCCGCGAAGTGCCTGACCGCTCCCGCAGCGATCGCACCCGGTACAGCCGCGCACCGTCTCGCCGAGGTATCTGAGGAGCACGCGACGACGGCACCCGCGGGTGGTGAGGTACCGGCGCATGGCGGCAAGGCCGAGCCGCCTCGCCTCGCCCAGGCGCCTCGCGGCCGGCTCGCCGACGTCGAGGCCCGCCAGCTTCGATGCAAGGGTGAGGTCACCGTTCGTCCACAGCACCTCGCATCGGGACGGTAACCCGTCTCGGCCGGCGCGGCCCGCTTCCTGGAAATACGACTCTGGCCGAGGCGGCACGCCGAGGTGGAGCACCAGTCGCACGTCCGGCTTGTCGATCCCCATGCCGAACGCGCTCGTCGCCACCATGACCCGGCAGCGCCCATCCAGGAACCGCGCGAGCAGCTCGCGTCGAGCGCGGCCTGGGAGGCCGGCGTGATAGGGAAGCGCCGAAAGCCCCCATTGTCGCAGCACGGTGGCCACGCCGTCGGTCCGGTCGTGCGTGGGGACGTACACGATGGCCGTCCCGTTCACGTGGACGAGCAGCGACGCCGCCTCCCGCACCCGGTCCCGCTCGCGCCGGAACCGGCGTGCTGCCAGGAACAGATTCGGGCGATCGTGGGAACGGACCACGCGCACCGGCGTGCGGAGTCCGAGCACCCGTAGGATGTCTTGCCGGGTCGCGGGCGTCGCCGTTCCGGTCACGGCGATGGTGCGCGGTTCCCCGAGGAGGCGACGATACCGACCGATGGCCCGGTAGTGCGGCCTGAAGTCGTGGCCCCACTCGCTGATGCAGTGCGCCTCGTCCACCGCCAGGAGCGCGATCCGGAGCTGCGCCACGTCCGCGGACAGGGACGGCAGGCGCTCCGGCGCCACGTACAGGAGCCGCACTCTTCCCTCGATGACGGCGTCCCTCACGGCGTGCCGGCGTCGCGGCGTTTGCGTGCTGCTCAGGTAGGCAGCGGGTACGTCTCGCTGCCGCAACGCGCGCACTTGATCCTGCATGAGGGAGATCAGCGGCGACACTACCAGGGTGAGCCCCGGCAAGAGCAGGCCAGGCACCTGATAACAGATCGACTTCCCGCCCCCGGTAGGAAGCACCGCCAGGCAATCTCGGCCCTGGAGCGCGGCGAGCACCGCCTTCCGCTGGTAGTAGCGAAAATCGGCGTAGCCCCAATAGCGGCGGAGCACCTCGTGGGCGTCGGCGAGGGTCGGGATGCTCATCGCCGCCGCGGGACGCACAGGGAGCGCGGAATGCAGCGGAGGAGGAGCGGACACGCAAGATCAGCATGATCGGAGGTTGTGGAGGAGAATGGGGCGCCACCCCGGCGGAACGAGACTCTAAATCACTACGTGATTGGGCGAAAATGCGCCTCAGCCGTCGTCCGAGACTCCGCGCGCGCGTGTGACGGTGTAAGGAAACACGTCCTGCGCGTCGTCGCCGAGATTCGGGAAGAACAGATACCGTTCCAGCCGGCCCTTGGAGCGTGCCGCACGCCGCCAGGAGCGACGCGAACCTGACATGAAGCGCGCCACTCGACGCCTCGAGCGAGCCATTCGAAGCTTGAATCGCGCCATTCCGAGCTTCGAGTGAGGCGCTCGAACCCTGGCGCCCGTCGTCTGGAAGCTCGGATGAACCGTTCCAAGCTTCGATCGGTCCGTTCGAAGTCCCGGACCGCGCTTCGGAAGTTTCGCGTGAGCCGGACCACGCTTCGAGCGACGCGGTCGACGCTTGAAATGAGGCAGGCGAAGCTTGGAGCGGGTCGTTCGAAGCGTGAAATGCGGCATTCCAAGCTTCGAGTGAGGCGCTCGAAACGGGCCCTCGGGGGCCGAACCTCAGCGCCGGCTGGGACTTACGGCCGCGGCTACTCATGAATGGCCGCCGCGAGGAGGAAGCGCGCCCACACGCGCCCGCAAGAGTCGCTGCACCGCCGTAATCCGAGTCTTCTGTCAGGTTTGACACTGAGCGCAAAGGAGAAGCCCCGAACGCCGCGTGACGCTCGGGGCTGCTGAAGGTCGTGTTGAAGGATTGGCTGCTACCCAGCGCACCCAAAGTCAGCCATCACCGCTTGTGCAAGATCGATGAGTTGTGGTGGTGGTGCGAGGAGTGGGTTCGACCGTTTCAGGAGTACACGCGCATTGCGTTGTTCAACGTGACGGGATTACAGCCGCACAAATCGGAGCAGTGGCGCGTCCTACGCTGTCAGGATTGCGGGCACCTGGAGTGGTTCGTGGTGGGATTGTTGGAGAATAAGCGGCCCCGTCACACCGAGGCGGGGCCGCTGCGTCGGGGGCTCTCCTTATGGATGCTATTATGGAGCCTCGTCCTGACGCACTGGCCAAGGTAGGACATACCGTCAGCCGGTGCAAGCGGGACCAGAACGCTCTGTCTATCGCGGCGGTGCTCGCTACCCCGTGAACAACAACAACCCGGCGCGGGGCACGAGAAAACCCCGAACGCCGCGTGACGCTCGGGGCTGGCCAGGGCAGCCGGTTTGTCCGGCTAGACGCTTGGGCCGATCAGGGAGATCACCTCAGTATTGCCACCTCCAAGGGATACCGACCCGCTCCACGGGTGGCCGGCCGGTCGGGTCCTTCTCTGCCGTGGCGGTTAGAGTCTTCTGCGCCTTGGATGTGGCCTTGCCCGGTTGGTGCATGTGATAAGTGAACACGTCAGGCCATTCTTCGTCGATCGAGTGCGGATTCCGCTTTTCGGTTACAAAGACCTCGATGTCCGGTTCACGTGTAATTGCCTGTCCCGGGGTAAGGATGTTCTGTTGGTGCGTCAGCATTGCGAGCATGTACTTGGTGACGAGGCGATGTATCTCATACGAAGGGATGAGATCGGGTCCGCATATGAGGTCCAGGTAGAAGGCCACCAAGTCGTCATCGATGATCCCATGATCGCGCAACACCTGAACGCTCTCGCAGATGTTGGCGAAAGACAGATGGATGGACCTGTTCACGTCTACACGGTAGCTGGGATGTCCTAGAAACGCCGCATGTTGCCGAGCTTGCCAGCTCCCTGCCGTGCTCCATTCCTGCCCCATGCCCATCGCCGGAACCTTCACTCGGGCCAGCTCCTGGAAGTGAAGCAGTTGGTTCGAGCCGTCCAGCGGAATGATCATCTTGATGCGGGCGTCCGGGAAGCTCGGTGCACAGGTCCAGGATGGGATCGGCTCGAAAATTGGGTCAATGAGATCACACACCAAGTCGTCGCCAGCCGCCAGGACCATCGACGCGTACCCCCCGAGAGACCACCCGGAAGCGACGATCATGCTCTGGTCAATGACTCCGCTGAGTAGGTCCAGCGCGACCACTGCGTCCAGTGCTGCGGATACGTCCCTCGGACGGTTGAAGCTGGCGACCGCCAGATGATCGAATGGCTCGTTGGGGTTGGCAGTCGTGCCATCGCCAAAGTGAGTCACCACAGCAACGACGAACCCGTGCTGGGCAAGGCTCGTGCCCACATACGTGTGGTCGTAAGCCGCTGCTCCCCATCCGGGCGAGAACATCACCAGGGGGAACGCACCGTTCGAGGCCGGCGTAGGCTCTTGGTAGGCCCCGTAGAGGCCGTACAGCTCAAAGTCGCCGGATGTTGCGACCGGGAGATCCCCGAAGAACGGGTCCAGAGGATAGAGGGCCTTGGGTGTGGTCTCATCGATGCCTGCCGGGTCCGCCGGATACCACACGTAGATGGGAATGGGCCGATCGTCGCGGGTTGCGTCATGGATGACGAAGCTCGTGAAGCCGACTTCGTACGGGCCGTTGCTCCCTCCGGCCCCTTGTTTCTTGAAAAGCGGCGCATCACCCGGGTCGGTGAGTTGGGTGCCCGTTTCCGTGCACGTGACGAACAGCAGCGGGACCAGCATGAAGCCTAGTTTGCGCATGCGACACCTCCATCGAGAGAAAGTCGAGAGTCACTTCTCGTCGGTGGTCTGGCAGTCGCGTCGTCGGTGGGCGTCCAAGGGCAAGACGTCGCGCTGGCGGCGGGGCCGTCGTGGCCATCGGCAGATTTGAAATCAGGGGCCAACGATATGGGTGTTTAGTCAGATGCCCAAGGACGGGAATTGTTCAGTTTGGAATCAGTGGTTCACACGAAAGCCCCGAACGCCGCGTGACGCTCGGGGCTTTGCTGCGATGCGTCGGTCCCGGTTACGGGGTGGTTCACGCTCGTCGGGCGGGGCTCTTCAGTCACGCGTCAACGTTGAGTTCGGCGCTCTAGACGATACCTCTCTGGTCCGCCAGCAACCGTCGGTCGAGCCCCTTGCGCCTGTCAGGGCGGCGGCACCGACCAGCGTCGGGGCCACCCCAGCTC